>JACCDU011062488.1_pt1 | contig 41643 bp, 42 predicted proteins | sample 7446081 | NCBI WGS metagenome assembly JACCDU01 (sample SAMN15323447, study PRJNA562643) | freshwater metagenome | isolation source: river surface water | place: USA:Blue River Watershed | collected 2017-08-17
CTCCTATATCCATACATTCATTTCTAATCACTTTGGTTTATGCATTTTATCTGTTCTATCTGTACTATCTGTTCTATCCTATTAAAACTAACTAAACCTCCATAAACTATTATTTCCTTTTACCTTTGCAAATAAACCAAACAAGAACCAAAAAAACAAAACCAGAAACAAACAATCATATAAATAATATTTATTAAGTATATACATTTAGCAAAAATGTCGATACTCGTTTATACAGGTCCAATCTTGTTCGCGGCTATTGTTGGAGTTTTATTGAATTTGTTCAATACCGCACAGAATACTAAAGTCACAACAACCAACTCAACTACGAAACATATCCAAAGTAATATCAAAACAACCGAATCCAACTCACCTGTTGGTACATATACAAATATAATCAACATCAAATCAGAAGAAAAATCAAAGATAAATGTGCCCAGAACTCTTGTTGGTACATATACAAACACAATCAACACCAAACCAGAAGAAAAATCAAACACATCTGTATATTTCGTTTTTGGTTATGGTTCATTAAACGTAGAAAACATCAAAAAAGATTTCAGAAACGTAAGAATTAACGATGAATTCACCATAAATCCTTTGCCCGTCATTTTAAAAGGATATGTTCGTGTTTTTAACGGATACTCGCAGACGAGAAAATGTTCTCCTGCTAGTCTCACGCGAGATTCTCAAAGTTTCGTCACAGGCATCGTATATGCTTTAAATTCACACCAATTCGCACGAATTCAAGAACGCGAAGGTTATGCCAAGAATGGTATTGTGCTGGATACTCCATCTTACGTTATGATGAATATAGACGCAAGTCATTTCAAAGTTCTAGACCAACACAGAAAGCACGAATTGAATAATATTGGTAATGTTATCGCTTTCACAAAAAACGATAAAAGGTTGGATTATTCAAAATTCATCTGTCCTACCGAACAGTATCTGCAAGAAGTGGCAAAAACCATTCGAGACACACGTGTGGTTTCTCGTTTCAATCAAAAAGATATCGTAATTGATATAAAACATGACGATGATGGAAGAATAGTAACAAAAGGACAGGCAACATTTAGCGTGAATCCTCTGAGAAAGATAACCATTCATTGTAAATAACTACAAACAAAGAGAAGAGTTTCGTGTTTTCACGAAATTTCAAATCAGAAAAAATCTATCACAAAAAAATAGATGACTGAATTTCAGTTTGATTTTCGACAGATGCATGATTGGTATAAGCAAAACATGAACGAACATAACTTATTTGACTCTGATGTTGAGATGAAAGCTTATATCATTCAAAAGAGCATCAAGTATTCGAAAATATCACAAAAAATGATCAAAAAAAGGAAACTTGCCAAGGTGCTGGATAATCCAAAACACGGGTATTTGGATGCTTTCGTAAAGTCCAATATCACACATATTGCCAAAATCAAGTTTTTGAAGGACTCAAAGTACACAAACGGGCTGTATTGTATGATGGATAATAACAATATGTACGCAGTATACCCAACAGACAAAAACGGGTTATTGGTAGCTGATCATTTTACCTTTATGGAAGATAACGTTCATCAAACCGTTTATTCACCATATCCATTGAACCCTGAATACGGAACATTTGTTCATCTATCAAAATGCGAAATATCAACTGGTATGACTATGCCTTTGACATCGTATGAGTTTAAACCATTGAAAAAATTGGCACCTTATGATGGAGATGTTTTGGATATATATCGTTCATACAAAGTATACGCAGACGGAATGAAGAGAGTTGGCTTAAGCAAATCAATGAATAGAAAACAAGGAAAAACGTCTGATATATCTATTTTGCTAGAAACTCTATTGATCAAAGAGAATGTCGAAAAAATGCTCATTGTATGCATAAAACATACCGATAAATGGCATGTGACGACAATCACGACATGGGATGAGTATTCCGAAGATTCGGAAGACCAATGTTTCCGAGTGAAAAATGCTTCTTGGAATTGTATCCAAAGACATCTTATCAAATATTTGGGTGCTGCGTATTGAAGTATGATGAAAACTCTTGTTTTATGTATAGACTTATAAAATGACAGAAACATTGAAGTATTTCAATAGTATCGTAGGTGGAACACATAATCTCGCGTTTAGGATCAAATAGGATTATTTGATATGATTATGCAAGATACAAAAGCATTTCCGCTCCAGAAACCCTATTAATCCTTAATAGTTTCTATTAAGAGTGCAATGGATTAATCGGTTTTCTAACCGCCCTGAAGGAAAGAACGCGGATAATATATTTATAGGAGATACGTGTCAATTTAGTCAATGGTTTCCGACAATATATGAGAGACTATCTGATACAACAAGTCAAAGCTAATGCGTTTTCGTGCTAAATCCTTGCTTTCTCTGAAATTAGTCAGAAACAGCGAATGATACTGTTGTCTTTTCTTATCCAAAAAACCATTGAATTTTTCGACCAATTGTTCTTGTTGTGTAATCGATAATTCAGGATATATCACTAGACTTGCATATGTTCTTGCGGATTTCTTAGGCGTATCATCATAAAATATATCTTCATCACGAACCATTTTTAAACATATTTTGTTATTTTCATTATCATCTATACATTTTGCTAATATATTCGTGTTGGGTTCAGACACACCGCGAATAAGTCTTGAAACTTTTATGTTTTTATCACAAGACAATTCATATATTTCTCCTCCTATCGTCCAATTGTTACAGGAGGATAACTTTATGGATAGTGTTTTGTTCGAAGGATATATTGAAAATGATATCGAATCATTCGTTCGTCCTTGTTTAAATTGTATAGAACAAACAGTGCATGTGGTATCATTAAATACTTGTTCTTCAAACACATTTACGTGAACGATTTCGAAGGATTCAAGAAACATCCTTCTCAACTCAATATCTTGTTTGCGAATCGAACACCAGAAATTCAAGGGAATAATCAACATTCCACCAAGACATTTTGAATTGATAATACTTTTCAAGAAGCATTTATATAAATCATTTGTTTCGTATTTATCAAATATATGTTTGTCTGGTGATTTGTTTCTTGCTAAATAAGGTGGATTTGTTATGATATATTTGTTTTCGTAATCAGGAACTTCAATCAATGTATTTTGTTTTATGACACAATTCTTTTTAGGATCAATGTCATAACACTCAAAAATATATTTCTCTTTGTTTTCGATAAACTCAAAAATATCACAATTTCCTGCGAATGGTTCGATGATGATACTTACATCATCTGGTATGGTAAAATTCTGTAAGATATACTTGCAGTTGGTGGTAAAAAACTGACCTAGTTTTGATTTTTGTGAAGACATTATATTTGAGGTATACATATTCTTTATATTCAATTTTTTTGTGAGATACAAAAATGATTTTATATCGCTGTATAAAATAAATATGCCGTCCAAAACTGAAGAGAAGAAAACGCAGAAAAGAGTTTATAAGAAAAAAACTGGTGGAACGAATACGAATAATACAAGAACGTGCCCTATTTCCTTATCACATATATCCACTATTCCTGCAGATAAACTTTTCTATGTCGATGAATGTAAGAACATTTACCATGTAGATGACTTGGGGGACTGGGTGTTTTATTACGGCCATGATGAATTTCCGCATAATAGAGTAAAATTATCTGTCAGTCAACTCAATGAAGTTTGGATGAGATATGTGCGAAAAGATAACGCAAGATATGTCATTCAAGGGGCAACCATAAGACCAAAAAGAAATGCTATTCAAAGCATTCGTCAAAATGCTAGATTGAACGCCGAATTCAGAAACGACAGTTTGATCAACATGGATAGTGTGATGTGGGATGTCATATGTCAGATGATACCAGGACTTGCTACGTTTGTAAATTTCTGGTCGAGAAGAAGGATATGATTCAAGAACTTTCAAGAAGCGTTGGTGTGCCGATGAAAATAATATAATAAGCATATACACCCAAATTATCTGCACAAGCATTTAAAGGATTATTAGATGTGAGTTATAGCGGCGAACCTAGCATGGAAACTCAATCTGTAGGACTGAATAGAAATACTAAAGATAAGTTTTATACAAAACCTGAAATAGCAGCAAAATATATAGACCTTTTTTTGAATTTTGTGAATCCTGTATTTTCTGATACCATCATTGAACCGAGTGCAGGAACCGGTTCGTTCAGTGATATTTTGAAAACCAAGGAGTATAATATTTTGTGTTATGATATCGAACCTACAAAAGACTATATACATAAAACAGATTTCCTCAGTCTAGAAACTTCACAGTTCAAAGACAATATCTTTCATTGTATCGGAAATCCACCATTCGGAAGACAAAGCAGTTTGGCAAAACGATTCATAAAACAATGTTGTGAATTTAGTTCGAGTGTCGCATTCATTTTGCCAAAAAGTTTCAAAAAACAAGCCTTTTACAAAGCATTTCCTTTACACTTTCATAAAGTTTATGAAGAAGATTGTCCTTCTCACAGTTTTCTTGTTAATGAAAAAGAACATGATGTTCCTTGTGTGTTTCAAATTTGGATTAAAAAAGAATATAAACGTGATGTAGAAGATATGCCGACACCGAATGGATTCAAGTATGTCTCTCAAGCGGATGATCCTGATTTTGCTTTGAGACGCGTAGGTTTCTACGCAGGAAAAGCGTCTTCGGATTATCATTCCAAAAATAAACAAAGTCATTATTTTATCAAACTCGATAATAAGGATAATGGTTCTGAAGCGTTGATAGAAAAACTAAATCAACACGTTTATGATACCAACAACACGGTTGGTGCTAAAAGTATATCAAAAGCAGAATTCACAAAAGTGTTGAATTCTTTGATCACGTCTTCTCTTTCGTAGATAGATTTTAATGTTCTTTTTTATTAAATACAAATGGATTCAAAACATGAATATCAGATGGAAAGATTAGTTCTCAATAAATATTGTTATAAAAAATATTTGAGTTATAAATACCGATGCAATAAAGTAAGAGATTATGTGGTTGGTAAGCAAGATTACGAAAAAGACCTGACGTTGATGAATCTTAGAGAATTACAAGATTACTATCACTTCATATTGAATCTATCAAAGATGTCTAGAAATTGTGGACTGTATCGTGATATGTTTCGAAACGAATGTGTTCCACAAAACAAAAGAAATAGCAATCATCAATACGAAATCACTTCTTCTCTCGAGTTTTCTAATCGTTGTGATACGCTTTTACTGAACATTTGCAAATCCATTTTTGAAAGGATCAAAGAAAGTGAAAACAAAAACAAAAACAAACAAAAAGTTCAAACCATTCAAAACAATACATCCACATCCCAACCTCCAAATGAAAATATATCTGTTCTCAGAAATTTGAAAGAAGACATCGACACCTATATTCTGAAAAAAGAACAACCATTCACCGATGAAAACGTTCAAAAACTCTTACAAGAATATAAAGATGAACAAGAAGAATATTACATCAAAATCGGCGAACAATTTTATAATCTCATCGAAGAAGCAAAAGAAGGTTTAGAATTTATTACGAATTATGATAAAACGCAAACACAACATCATGTCAAACAACTTCTTTTGGAACAACTCGTTCGTTTAGAACCATTACAATTATTGAGTGTTTATGTGAACTTTTATTATATAAAACAACTGAAACCGTTCCCAAGTCTCAAGTCTGTTTATAACGATATTCTTGGGAAAAACATCAATTTTACAAATATCAACGAAATACTATTCACGATATCTATTGCGGAAACTGGTTTCGATAATATCAACACGTTGTACGACTTTATCACAAAAAATACAAGTCTCAAAACCAAAATATACGTCGAATTGAACAACAAACCATTTCTCATCAAAATGATGTTCTTATACATCTTTTTGGATAAGAAAAACTATGCTATGGTAGATGTGGTTTTGAACAACTTTAATGAAATCATGCGCGATTATAAAAATATCGTGCAAGGATTGACGGTTATTGATAAGTGTAAAGTGATTACTTTTTTGAGTATCCTTTACGAACATTTAACCATAAGAACACATCTTATTAGAGCAGAACGAACCTTTTTTTTGACCTATAAAAATGAAACCTATGAAAAAGTTGTAAAAACATTTGCGGGATATTTTAAGAATAATAATACTGACATACCACAAATCTATCTGAAAACATGTGTGCAAATATATGTTTATTTGATAAGCACCAATTTCTTTAATATTATAAACCGTATTCCTGTGGAAGACAAACATTTCGACAATCAACCTATCTATAAATATAGCGACGACCATTTGATATGGTTTATCGATAATCTTGCTGCATATAAATTAAAAATGGGTCCTTTCGGAAAATATTCGAATGTCCCTGATATTTTCATTTATTCATAAGAATTTTTTATAAGGATACTATAAATATGCAAATTATAATCATCGTTTCTGTTTTTGTGATTATTATTGTTCTGATATCCTTGATGTCTCAAAACAAAGAACATTTCAACGCCCCAAAACCTCCACCAACGACACGCCCACAAATATGTTTACCACCAAATGTTAATGTTATGAATCCCAAAAATGGTGTGCGAAAATGTTATAAACCTTGTCCTTCTTCTGGACAACAATTGCAACATCAAGGAATGTTATTATGTGCAGATAACAGTTTTAAAAAAATAGACCCCCAAAAATGTAGTACGATAGATTGTGAACAGAACCATGTTGAATTTAGACACGAAACACAATGTTATCAATTAAAGTGTCCTAGTGGATACAGACAAACATTAAGAAATCCAAGAAGTTGTGTTATCGAAGAACCTTCTTACTCTTATCTTGTCGATGCAAAAGAATATGCAAAAGAATTCAAAACAAATAAAGATAAGTATAAATGTAAAGAAGATGAAAAACTTTCTATAAACAGTCAAAACAATTCTGTGTATTGCGTCAAATGTCCTGATGCTAAATCCATTTCATGGAATTTCCAAACTGGAAAACCTACTTGCTCAATAAATCCATTGAGCGAAACTATTAAACCTGCTTTATGTGATGGAACACCTATTCAAGATGTGAATAAAAAATTACATCTTGATGAAAAAACGTTCGAAAGAATACTTTGCGACAATTACGACAAAGACACCAAAAAATGTTACAATAAATCATGTAATGACTATCTGATAAATGATAAATGTTATAAACAAAATAGCACCGTATAATAGCGAAGAACTATAGGATAAATATTTCCTTTGTTATTTATAAAATGGATAATTTCGACAACATCAATCACGCTTGTTTGAATGGTGATTATGATACTGTAGAAGAATTATTACCACTCATCGATGATATTAATCAGGTAGGAGAACATGGATATACAATTCTTCATAACGCAGTTTTAGGAGGTAATCAAGATATCGTTGAACTCATTTGTGGCGTTGATGATGTTCAATTGAATATTAGAGACGAACATGGTTCTACCCCTATTGTATATGCAATTCGTGACTTGAATCAAGAAGTATTCGATATACTTTCAGGACAAGATGGTATCGATTTGAACACCGTTGATAATGATGGACGTACTTTACTTCATCATGCTTGTTGGGCTGCGAATATCGATGTCGTTGAGTATCTCTTGGAAAACACTGACCTTGATGTTTTTGTAGAAGATAATAATCAGAAAACGCCTCTATTCGATGCTTGTGAAGCACATGATAATGATGATGTCATTCGTCGTCTTTTAGATAATATAGAAGATGACGATGAACGCACTTTCTATGTCAATAAAAAAGATGCAGATGGAAGAACTGCTATGTTCTTTGCAGCAGGTATTCAAGATAATCTGAGCACCATAAGATTATTGGTCGAAAGATATCATGCTCAAGTAAATATTACCGATGTAGATGGAGTTGATCTTATAGACTTTGCGGAACCCAATCAACAAAATCATGATTATTTAGCACAATATATAGATAATATCAACTCGGATACAGATGAAACAAACGCAATGCAAATTGATGAACCAAACGTAAATCAACAACACGCAGGGAACATTGATATTGATATGTCCAAAAACTTTGCGGATATATTCTTGTTAGTCGGTCTCATCATTCTCAATTTATGTGCCTATGGAATGCTTAAAGAAGCGAATGGGTTTGTGATGATTCGTATCTTATTACTTACTGTGGCGATCAATATCGTAGTTGGTGTGTTTCTTCTTTATAAATTCTGTTAAACAAACCTAAACCAATTCAATAGGTTTACATACCAAGAATTTGAACGTTTCATAGGTTTCTTTTCTTGTTTTTTACATTCTTCTTCGACTACCATATATTATAAAGAAGAAGTTTTATCATACTTGTATTTTAGAAAAAGTAATATACTAGCATTCATGATGGAAAAAGATATACTTGCCATGATCGGTATCGACCAAATCAAAATGCCATACACCAAAAACAAAATATACCCTATCATCAATAAGAACAACATTCCATAAGAAATATCCTTTGAAGATTTAGTCTTTATGATATTATATATTTGTGGGAGTGCCATAAAAGATAATACAAAAGAACCTGTATATCCAACGATATCGATAATGAGTTCGTTTGTCATTAGGATTATTTGTGTCTTTGTGTTTATGTGTTTTATTTATTTCATGATGACGACTTCTGTCACTTTGAGTTTCGTTAATGTATCTTTGGGACAAATGGATTCCGCTAAAGTTTTCTTTTCATGCAAACTAAAACTGTTATCTACGTGTTCCTTTGTCATATTATAGGTTTTGCTCAACGAATACACTGTGTCCGTTCCTAATAAAACCTCTAATTCATCTGGGAATACACTTATTCCTACTAATAATAGTGCTTTTGTTCCCTGTAACAATGTTATTTTTTTCAAACAACATGTAGACCCTGCCAAAAACCCTGTACTTACTTCCGATGATAAAGATGTCGATAAAAATGTATCGTTTTTGTAAGTGAAACCTTCACGTCCTGTTAAATAAAAATCTCCTTTTACACCTCTATATACAAGCATCGTTTTTTTAACTGCAGGTGCATTTTTTATGATTAAATTCAAATCTTTCACATATTCTTCCAATACTTTACTCCAAAAATCTTTCGTGAAATACTCTCCTGATTTTACGACAAAATTATATCGTGAAAGGAATGACCATTTCTTAAACAACTCAAATTGTTCGGTGATGAGGGTTGGACTACTAGCCGCTTGTAATGCTGTTTTGGCATTTTTGTCTGTCAATAGATTTGCTTTATCCCCTTTATATGTGTCTATGCATCTTATTGCTTGAACTGCAAAAGGCATATATACCGTATGAAAATATTGTGAAGCACCTGATTTTAAGTAATGGTTCAATTGAGACCACCAATCTCCCCCTTTTCTCAAAAACAAATTCACAACTTTATCTCCATGATATGTATATCCTACCAAGGTCAGCATCTCATGAAAAGATAAACTTTTCAAATACTTTTGTTGTGCTGTAAACCATTCGAAATCATAACTTTGTTCGAAAAACATTTTGGGATCTTTGTGCATTTTATAATCCAATTTGATACTTTTATCGAATACCTTATTGATGTTGTAGTTGTTGAAAAATACTCTGATTTTATTCCTCGACACACGAACTTCTTTATCTATTTTTGGTTTGTCCAAGATTTGTTGTAGTTTTCCATTGCGAATTCCATCCACGAATTTGAAACGGGTAAAAGGTATATGGATCGTTATGTTGTATGATATGATGGGACCTATGTCATTCGTCAAAGTCGACTTTTCACATGCTTTTTTGTGTTCTTCGTTCATATAATAGTTTGTTCTTTTCCTTATCTCTGATAGTTTTGCTTTCAATTTGTTTTTCACAAAAGATGACACTAACTTATCATCTACTTTGACAGGCGTCTGGGGAGGCTCTTTCACAGAATGTTTGTTTTCATGAAATTTTAATATCTTGTCAACATCTGCAGCACTTAAATTGACGGTCCCCTTTTGATGGTCTTTCCATAGTTTTTTACCTATTGCTCCTTCGATACCAACGCACTTCTTTGTCTTGGGATTCACAATTTTATTTTCTGGACAAGACATTTTATATAATGACATATTATTTTTATAGACTGTTTTGAAATAAGACGACTTTTGTTTGTGTGTATGGTGTGGTATGATCGTAATTTTCGGTTTCTATCCATTCTTGTTTTGAATCGAATGTCTGGATCTTCTCATAAAATTTATTCGATATATAATCTTTTTTGAAACAATATACGTTTTCGCTATTTCGTGATTTTTCATATATCTCACTTACGATAATGGTGTTTTTTGAATATGTATCGAATTGTACTCTTATGGGTATGCCAACATCAAAGTCTAAGTGTGCAACTTTTACGATTTCGTCAGGAAAATATGTTTCATATATGCGTTGAACTTTCTCAAGTTCATATTTATGTGGTAAATCTTGGAGTCCAACATCATGCGTCCATACCATATCGTAAATTTTTCTTTCTATCACACATCTTTTGATGTATTCAGACATGTTTGGACCATATAAAGTCTTAACAAATCTTACATTACTTGTCAATCTTCTTGAACCACAAGATGCATTTCTATGGTATATTGGGTATCTTTCAATTTGAAACTCTGATAAAAAGTAAGTTATTCCTTTACAAAATTCAGTAAACTTCTTGATTGCATTTCTCTCTTTTCTACTCCAATAATCATTATACCCCATTGGAATAAATATAGCATCATAAGAATTCTTAAATTTTTTTGATATATTTTCATCGAACTCCAATGTCTTATTGAGTAATGTTGAACGAATAAAAGACAATTTTAGAGAGTTCTGTCTGATAAACTCATCCTTATCAATGGTCATGAACGAACGACTGAATTCTCTGAGACTTTCTAAAAATAGTTTTGCATCATTGATGTTTATCGTTTGATTGTTTACTTTACAATTGTTTGCTTTATGCAAAAACCTTTGTCTTTCAAACATTACCTTGTCAAGTATAGATTCCATAATTATTATATATCCTACGATAAAATAATGTTTAAATGTTCTATTCTGGATACATTGGATGACATTCCTGACAAAATATCGGATGTAATATTGAAAGATGTAGATGAAGCTAATGTTCATCGTTTGAAGTATTTACCAAAACATGTAACTCAATTACAGTTGATTGGAAAACTGACACACCTTGAAATTCCAGAAGGTATTCATGAAATCATTTGTTGCTCCATGGGATTACAAACAATCTCTGTACATGATGATGTGAAGTATTTATATTGTTCAGAGAATTGTTTATCTTTCTTGGAAATACCCAAAGATATGATTGTTTTATATGCACCCAAGAATAAACTTTCTAAACTGAAATGCAAAAACGATGAAGAATTGACACAACTCGTTGCTCTAGATATCTCACATAATCTTTTCACGGATTTTGATTTGAAATTACCACAAACTATGTTTGATTTTAATATATCAGGAAACCCTGAACACATGCGTATCAAATATTTAAATTTTGTTATCGATGAAGATGATAGATTAAATTGTTTTGGAGATTATCTCGATATTCTTGGAGATGGACTTTTATTTGATGAATACGCAAGAGTCATCTTAGGACAAAGATGTTTCTTGGGACGAACATACATAAATCTCAAGACAATGATTTGATAGATGTTTAATCTTTTTTATTCTCACTTTTATTTATATTCGAAAAACAATATAATATCAATGTCACAATCATGATACCTATGATGATCATATCAATCTCCAATGACCTTTCTATATCACGATAAACATAATCAAACAGAATGATATGATTGAATAAGAAATACAAACCCACGCTTATGAGAATTGCGTAGACGTATTTATCATATTTGAATTGCAATTTGTTTTTTTCCGCAAAGTCCAACCATGATTTATAGGAAAAGTAAAAGGTGATAGACATGATGATCACCGCAATGACAAATCTCAGAATCATTTCACTAAAAAACGATTTCAGCAAATATTTACAACGATAGGGTATATATGTATATGGCACGATATTTCCATTGAATTTATGTTTGGCAAATAAGATATCGAAAGAATACGATATCAAACTTCCGAGTATTTGCAAACCAACCACAGCACCAAATATGGGATTCGTCTTACCAACATTCACCAAAAGAAAATATATGAGATTGGATAAAGATCCACTCGCAACCGATGTCAATGCGCCTCTTATCTTTTCTTCATCGAATTGTGTCAATTTCAACATATTCAAGTATCCTTTATCACATCTGCTCATCATTTATTATACATTTGTATTTTTTTGGAGATGAATGAATGTTTTTACTAATTCATCGATTTGTTGTTCCGTTTCTTCACTTAATTTTTCGATACCATACTGACTTTTTAAAACAACATGACACGTTTCTATATAATCTTTGGTGGTTGCTTCATCCATAAACATATCCGTCGTTTCTATACTCTCGCTCACGATTTCATTCAGATCAATTTTAGAAATCAGTTCTTCATAGATAGCTTTTAATTTGCGTTCCGCTTCTTGTTTTTGTTTCAATCGTTTTTGGTCATAGTCTATCGTTTTCTCTAATTCTTCTTTTGTCGTATTTGTTTTTCCATAAGGAAGACAAATATATGTGTTCTCTGTTTCACTTATCTTTTGAAATATGGTTTTTGGGGGTAATATAATCTCGTTTTCATTGGGATTTTTACTGAAACATTGTACAGGTAGTATTTTATAAGGTTGATTCGGAAGTAAATATATTTTCATCAACAAAGCATCATGGGTTTCTTTTTTTGATTGATCTACATCTGCAAAATTTTTCGCGACATCTTCGTTTGTCGTCGTGGATACAAAACCTAAATCTGTCATCGTTGTTTGCTGTTTGAATTTCAACATGTCTTCTTTTTTCATCTGTATTCCCCTATATAGAACAATCTGCGTAGATGATATAAACGGTTGTATTCTAGAAAACACGTTGAGCATGGTATCGATAATAGTAGTCAATTCATTCGTACAATATGCGTTACTTTCCGTTTTTCGTAATATGCAGTTTATATCTCTGTAAAAGTTTTCGCCTGTGTATTTGCTTATTTGTTTGGTTTGAGACGCTGATAAAGTAGCAGCTATTGCATTCGCTTGTTCTTTAAGGCTTATACAATATTTTCCACCACGCAAAAGTATCATCTCTATTTATTATAGGTTTATGTTTATTTTTATGTAATTCTTGTGGGATGGAATGGTTTGTTGTATGACAAAAAAAATAACATATCTAATTATAAAATGACTAGTTTATTCAAAAGATTTTTTGGTTTATCCGAAAATATTCCCTTATATTTTATGGTAGGCACGGCATGTTCTCTCGCTATCTACACGCCCATTCGTCATCTTACAAAAATGCCTGATATTGCTTTGGATAAAAATGCAAGAAACTTTGGAGACGATATTGCTTCTCATCCAAGGTATTTGACAAAAGCATTAAATTACAAAAATGATGTATTCGCTAAATATTCAAAATTACTAAAATCATAAGTTTTCATTATTCTCTGGTGCTGTTTCTGGTGCTGGTTGTGATTCATCATCATCTGCGTCCAGTATATAACGGAAACATAACGTCACTAGTAAATAATTATAAAATATTTGATTTGATTCATTAATATATGATTTATATCCTTGCGTGATAAGTTTTATTACCTTTTTTATACTCTTCTTTCGACCGATCAATTTTTCCCATTGGAAGTCGTATGAATATATCAGACTGTTTATGTTATGTTGATTATATGCATTTCTCACCAAGTTTATCATAGCAGTCATATTTTGCTGATATTCTGCCTTGGTTTCATCGGTTGAATCACTAAATATGTCATCGATTGTATCAAGATTTGCAATGATATTCAACGTTTTTTGTAATGTCCATATCAGACCTGTATACGACTCTATTTTCCTGAATTTCCTCGCTATATCCAAATGTTCATACAAAAAATCGGTTTCGGAATGTATATTGGGTGAATGGTTGGGGAAGAATTCTTCTTCATTTTCATAATACACTTTTACTTTCTCTTTCACTACATCTATTTCTTCTTTTAAAAACAAGGTTAATAAATCCTTCTTTCTCAGCATGGACGTTATATTGTAACGATAAGTACAAGGTATGTTTTCGTTCATGAACAGAGACATCATGTTATATATTGACGTATATATCGTCTCTTTCAGATATTTCACACTCTTTTTACAATCTTCTATAATTTCATCTGTTATCAGATTATCGTCTAAATGCATCCTCAATTCTATCTTTTCTTTCAATTTGATAATTTCTTCAACATCTTGGAAGAATTGTGTAAAAGTATGATGCTTATTTCTTCCATTGGCTCTGCCATAATCTTGCATGATATTCACTTTTATCGTGTTTTCTAAAATCACATACGTGAACACATATATCACAAATAGAAATACCAAATTCATAAATAAGACTTTGTATTTCTCTTTATTGTCTGTAATCCTACGATCAACGGGGGCACTATACTTATCTAAGTTGATATATACCAACATCTCTCTCACATCTGTTTCACATAGTTTTTCAAATTCGTTATTTATCATCTCGTCTCCTGTCAAAAACGAATAATAAGGATTGATGGAATTGGGCTCTAGTATCTTCAACAACACTTGAGACATCATACATTTCTTGATGACCATATCGTTGAACGTTTTGTTTTTTCCTAGTTGTTCTGTCAAAATATCACCTATTTTTTGATTGTTCAATTCTGTAAAAATTCCAAAGACAGACTTTTTATTTTCACGGATATCATTTTTATAGATTTCTGGATTGCTTCCTAAAATATCATAAAAGTATATCATCTTGGATAACTGTTTTTTATCCGACGAATAATCACGAACGACTTTCGAATTCATATCCATGATGTATTTGAACTTTTCTGGAAATTCTTCCTTTTCTGGTAATGTATATGTCAAAACACCGCTATATATATTTTCCATCAAACTTTCGACTGTTGCGGTTATATTTGTTGGATAACTTTCGTCATCTGGTTTGATATAATGGGCATTTTCACCTTGTAATTTTAATTTCTCTATATTCAAGTCTCCTTTATCATCGAACATACCTTGCTCCGCATATAGTTTTTTCAATATATTCGAAAAATCTACACAATATCTTGCAAAAATTGTGAAATGTTCGTATCTGTCTTGAATGAATTTGTCAGCAGCAGATACTAGTTTAGACATATTTTCCAAAGCATCCAAGGCATGTGGACCAAAGGAATCTATCGTAGATTTCAGTGAATCATCAATGAATTCACGTTTGTCGTAATAGTCGGATGTAGACTCGAATGAATCCACGTTTTCTGGAGCAATCGTTACTTTCCCACACCATTTTCCTGAATTTCTTTCTACATCTCTATAATAAATATCGTAATTATGCACACCATCATCATCTACTTTATCAAACGATAAACTATCCCCATCTATATTTTTCAAATAAAAATCGTCAAAGTATTTGATTGTGTATGCATATAAACCATTGTTCACATGAAAAAAAGGGGCAATTGGTTTCAAAGAGTCTCTCACATAAAAAGGTACCGAGGTAATCTTCTCTGTCTTTATTTTTTCATTGATATTATAAATCGTTTTCAAATATATTTCGATGATTTTATGTCCGGTAGCGTGTATATTTTTACCTTGTATATTCCTTATCAAACTCTCTAAAGTCTCTCTATGATTAGTTTTTAATCCCTTGAGAATTTTCAATAACCCACAAGTATCAAATATAGCATTATCATTATTACAGTAATGATATTCCGTTATTGCTTCTGTATTGTCCAAGTTGAATATATACTTTTTCATGATATCGACGCATGAAGCACTTATTTTGTAAAAGGATAACTCTTCATTATGCTGAGCCATTTTGTCGCTCGCTAATATATATCCAAAGTATCCTATCAAATGTAGTATATTCATGTCTTTTAGAATTATGCTCAACTGACTTTCGTATATTGCCTTGTAATCTACCGTGTTTTTCCCTATTAAGTCTATGACATAGATGATGGATATATATCTTTCTGTATATGTTTTATAAATCTGGATAATATTTGTCTTTACTTGTTCTTTCAACATATCAAAGAAATTTAAAAACACATTTTCTTCTTCTGTAAAGGTATCTTTTTGTTGTTTCGATAAAAGCAAAGCATATTGATCCTCACTCAAGAGTTCTTTCATATATTCTTTGTTCGATTCTGATTTTGAAAGCAAAAATTTAAGAATCTCATACAAATCATGCTCATCTCTCCAAATACGTCCATCGTAATTTTCAAAATCTACATAATGTGTTTCGTTATCCCCTTGACTGAAATGTACTATATCAATCAATGTTTCACTCTCTAATACCAATCCACTCTGTAGAATGATGATTTCATCGATATCGTACTCATATATCATCTCATTCGTCAATGAATATTTCATACAATGAGGATTATATTTGGTGATATCACCTATCAACTCATTTCGATTTTTCGTTTGCGGTTGTGATTCCGTAAATATCTTTTTATATATTTCTCTCAAGTCACCAATCTTGAATACCAGTTTATTTTTGATTTGCATTTCTAAAAATGATTTGATTTTCCAGTGATAATCAAAGGATATATTTTGAATTCCATACAGAAATCCTAACTTACTTGTTAATCCGTCTATTTCTGTCTCTATCGAAACCCAATCACTATTGGTGAAATAAGATGTGTATTCTTGTGCTTTCTTTATGACATATTGTTCATAGTCTTCTTGTCTTTTGTCTGTTATCCATGATGATATATCTTCCGTGAACTGTTTGCAACCCTCTTTTATATCGAAGTCGTCTTTCAAACATATCAACAAATTATCATACCAAGGATTCGTTGATATATCACTCAGTTTTAGATATGTTGTCATCATAAGAAGAAATACCAACCAATATTTTTGGGTTTTTTGTTTGAACATTTTACATCTCAACAATATCATTCGTTTCGTGTCGAAATGACCAAATATACCATAATTTTCTATCAAATCTAAACATTTGACATAAATTTCTGTAAATTTGTCTGAAACATCTTCTGTTTGATGACTTGCGAATGGTTCTTCTTGTTCTTGTTTCATATCGTATTTTGAAAATTTCTTCCAAACATTCTGTGATGCTTCGTTAAAATCGTTTACACATTGTTCTAAATTTGTACGACTGTAAACGGAATGTTGAGAAATCAACACAAATACCTTTTCATCTAAAAAGTGATATAGATAGGATATAAAGTTATCTTCAATATTTGCCCATTCATCCATCAGTAATCTGAAATCCAGTTCACCATCGACGAATAAATGACCGTAGTTTTTGCCATCTTCGTGTAAATGATAGATTAAACTTTTTAATATTGCGAGAATTAAATGTTTTTGATCTCTGTTTAATGATTTCGTATCGAATATATCACGCTCGATACATAACTGCCACAAATTCTTGAAATTCATTTTGTTCATGTCTTTCACCAATAACTGATGATTACTTCTTCCCAAAATACCTTCCTTTGTTTTTCCGTCATAACATATTTCAAATGGATTTGTTAGCATTTATTTTATTTGTAGAAAGTAAAATGGATATTATCAACAATATTAATGACATATCCGCTGAAACCAAAGAACAGTTCAATATAATATGGACAAACAACGAATCACACAAAAAACTGTTTTCTGATACTGATTTTGTGTCCTATCATTACGATAAATTTGCTAGATTCAAAAATATAGACACGTATATCCCTGATAACCTGTATGCAAGTCTAAATGAAATTCCAGAACATAACCTATCCTTGGGACCTATTCATTTCAAACCAACAGATATTGATATATATCTTCAAAAAGTGAGAGAATACGACTTTCAAGAAAACAAAAAGGATGAAATTCGACTTGTCATAAACGACTTGAAAATTCTAATAGGACTTATCTGGCATTTCAAAGATAAGTCTAAGAAAGTGAGAAATCATGAAATACAAAATCAAGAAGATTTGTTAAAACTTAAAAACTGCACTGAAAAAGATACGAGTTTGTTCTGTGATGCTGTCGAGTTTTTGGAAAATTATGTTTTTTGATTTTAGATGTCTCAAAAAAAACATTTTAAAACTATATTCGGAGGTTTTGAATTCGCTGCAGATATCCTTATTCCTGACTTTTCATTCCTCATCATGGTGAATTTTATCCATTTGGTACCACATCATCACCCTAATCATCAAGAAACTTTTGTTTGATATTGATACCTACATAATACCTCTTGCCACTTATCACTTTACTTTTGAAACCCAATAACGACATAAACATCCCAAAACTTTTGGGTTTTATAGATTCCCCTCTATCATTTATGTATTTCTCTCTCAAATAACTCACTTCCAACTTTGTTTGTGTATCTCTTTCACAATTCTCCTCAAACCAATCAATCAATGGATTATTGTCTTTGATATAATCTTCTGTTTCTTTTTGAACTTCTATGGGTTCTTCGATGGATTTGTTTCCATGAATGAAACGTTTATAATAATCCAATAAAATCATGATGAATTCTTGTCTATATAGTGGGTTGTTTTCGAATTTGGTTTTCAAAGTCGTATTGATTTTCTTTTGATGATTGTTATAATCTGGATTTTCTACAAACTGAAACGGGAATGGTATAATTTTCAAACTTTTGGCAATCGCTTCATCCACTTTACTCAGTTCTGGTTTTTCGTTCATCGAAAACATCATCCCAAATTGTGGTTTGAATTCGGTGAATTCTTTATACAAACTTCGTGCTTGTATCATATCATTACCTCTTAATTTTTTTAATTGAGACACTCTGAATCTCGACTCTTTGTTCTCATCGTCCGGTTCTCCAGACACTAACAGTCTTGTGTAAATCGCTTTAGCCATTTCTGGATTTGCAGATGAACTCGACCGCTTGATACTCGTTACGATACTGATATCTGGTTCATAATAGTAATCTCCAAAAGCGTTTTTTAATAGAGTGCAATATGTCCCTTTACCATTTCTACCTGATCCTGTCAAAAACCATAATTGTTCCAAATATTTTTCGCCATGCAACATATATGCGGATACTTTCAACAAATAGTCCGTCATCTTATCGTTGGCCATAATGGATTCCACAAAGTCCATGATTTCTTGTTGGATGGCACCATCTCGGTGTGATGATGGATAATCATATCCCAATGTTCTTGTGATATAATCTTCTGCGATCGTTGGTCTGAAACATTGATTGTCCAAATCATACACCCCATTTTCAAAAGCCAATAAATGTCTTTGTTTGTCTATTTTATCTAAAAAATTTGCGTCATAAAATAGTTCTCCACATTCTTTTATCAAACTTTCTTTGAATGCAGCATTCTTCAATTTCAAAGCGATATTCAGGTAATGTTTTGCTTTCTTCAAACAACATTCCTGTTCATTCTCCGACAATTCTTCATTTTTGGCAGATTGTTTGTATCTGTTCACTTGCTCATCGAATATGTCGAATACTTGTGTCGATATATACTTTCTCAACGTATATGCCTTTTCGACCTTTATCCATTTATAATCATTGAATTCATACCACAATGATTCTTTCAAACTTGCACAGACATATCTATGTTTATACAACTCTTTTATCAACCTTGCGATATCTGTGTGCGTCCCACTCAAACACTTTTCTATATATCCATCCAATCTATCTTTTATCAAAGCACAATAACCCTTCTCATTATCCATTTTAGCATACATATGCAAAGTACCCATTCCATACCCATCATCCTTCATCTTCAACCATAATTTTTCACATTCTCCTTCTTTGTATTTGGTTGAGGACTTACTGAATACTTTCCAAAGGTCTAGATTGTGTTTTGAATCGATATTATGTAATGCCCAACCTATCACCATCCATTCATGATAATCATCCGCACGTGTTTTATGGATGAGTTTTAGCAACTGTTCTACAGTGTTATTGGTTGTATCTAGTTGTAATGTTTTAGGGTTGGCAACTTGGTTATGTAATATGTTCCGTCCTACATCTGTGAGACTGCACTCTGGTTGCACATTGTATCTCACCGAAAACTTTGCTATATATTCTGTTTTCATTCCATCTAAATCTACTTCTCTCTTCAATTCTGTATTCGCGGAATCAAAAATAAAGCATTTTGTTAATAAGTATGGATGTGTTTCATCCACCTTTTTGCTACCATAAACAAACCAATTGTTTTGATGTATTGTATTCTTGTCATATATCTTGTCGATATTTGATGTAATGAATCTATTTGGTTTGATACTGTTTTCATTGCATTCTTTCAGAATATCATCTCTTATCCGCAGGTGTATCTTGTAATGAATGACAACATCTGGGATGATGATGTGAAAACCATCTTTCCATATGGCGTTTTTCACTTGTCTCGGTTGAGGTTTCTCTAAAAGATAATAACAAACTTCTTTCGGTAAATGGATATACCTTTTCATCTTCTCAGTAAAATTTCTCAAAAAACATTCTATAAAATAATAACTGTAATGCCGTCCATTCTCAGTTTGTTCAAAATCAAAATCAATCACTACTGGACCTATTTCCTTTTGTTTCTCTGTCAAATGCAAATCTAATCCCTGTTTGAATGAGTTTGAATACAACTCCAAAAACTTTTCATAATCTTCTGTTGGTATATTGTAAATATTTGGAGGTTTCAAACTGGTATGCGTATATTCCTCACCTTTGGATACTTGAAACATTTGCATTTTGGTTGTAGGTTCAGACATATACTCATTTTATATACTTGTATAGTCTTTATATATAGACAATGTGAAAAGCGCATAAAGATTACAAATAGCCTATGAATGGTGATGACGGCATATCTTGCCCACCAACTTGACAATTCGGTAGTGATGACCTGCATCACGACCACAGCGTTCCATCCAATCACCAGACATCAGCTGCTCACGGCTGACCAATCCTTCTGCCACTTCATATGCCAATCGCCCAACCAACTCGTCGGATGGATCAAAAGAATCATGGTAGCTTCTGCACAACTTTTTCTTCAAGTTCTTGCACGGACGGCATTTATAGTTGCTGTTGCCCTTCTTGGAGCACTTGCCCTTGCAAGATGAATTTGCCTTCTCAAGCACATTCTCCACCTTGGTCATGATGGTGCTCATATGGAACATGATGGACTTGACCTTGTAGGTGAGTATGAGGTAGATGTCCGTGTGTGGATGATAGAAACATCGCAGTATTGCTCGTCTTATATAAGGTCGTTCTATCGATACATAAAGACTTATTTGGAAATGTTTTAGGATTTGATTGAGACATATTTGGGGACTTTTTGGGACTTGAATGGGGACATATTTGGGACTTGAATGGGAACATATTTGGGACTTGAATGGGAACATATTTGGGACTTGAATGGGAACATATTTGGGACTTTTTGGTGACTTATTTGGCACTTGAATGAAGACTTATCTGGGACTTATCTGGGGACTTATCTGGGTCTTTTTTGGGACTGATATGGGACTTGAAAGAGACTTGAATGGATACTTGAAGATTCATTGTTAAAAAAAATGCTGACGTATTTGTATCGAATGGAAATCAAAACTATCATTATATAAAAATATGAATACGAAATAAAAATAGATAAAGTTATTAATAAACAAGACGTCATGATTCCACTAATTAAATGGAGTGGAGGAAAGTCTGATGAATTAGACAAAATTCTACCACACATTCCTGATGAATTTGATACATACATCGAACCATTTGCAGGTGGAGCAGCTCTATTTTTCAAATTACAACCTTCTAAAGCAGTACTAAATGACATTCATCCTGAACTCATCGCTTTTTATAAACAGTTGAAAATGGGAAATGGTGATAAAATATATGATTTCATGAAAACACATCAAAATAACGAAGAAACCTATTATTCCGTTCGAAATGATTTTCGACCTGAAACTGAACTAGAACACGCATGTAAATTCTATTATCTTCGCAAAACTTGTTATAGGGGAATGCTGAGATACAATAGCAAAGGGGATTTCAATATCCCTTTTGGTAGATATAAAAAAATTAATTATGAAAGTTTGAAAGACAAAGAATATCAAGATATATTTACAAATACCGAAATCTTAAATCAAGACTTTGCAACCATTTTCGAAAACTTTAATCATGAAAATAATTTCTGTTTTATCGACCAACCATACGATAGTGTTTTTACGGATTATGGATATTGCAAGTTCGACAAAGAAGATCAAAAACGATTGGCGGACTTATTCAAAACCACTAAAATCAGGTGTTTGATGGTCGTAGGAGATACTGAATTTATTCGTGAATTGTATGAAGGTTATATTGTGGATTCATACCCTAAAAAATATCGGTTCAAACTGCATTCGAATAGAGTTGGTAATAATATTAATACCAATCATTTAATCATCAAAAATTTCTAGTTTTGAGAGTTCGGATAAAAGATATTTCTTATTGTCTTTGGCATCATCTCTTCGTTTTTTACATATTGCTTTGTAATCTATATTATATTTTTCACAGAATTCTGCTCCCGTCATGATACAATTCTCTGGTATATTGTCTGCTTTTATGGACGCAGTTTTTAAGTTTTTACAATTCCATAAAACAATATGAAACCTTATTTGTTTGGTTGTCGATAATGTTTTGAAATACTCACATGCTAAACTCAAGCATTGAATCTCTGCTTCACTCTTTTTGGTGTCAAAATTGTCTCCATTTTTGATTTCGAATATCGTCATTTTGTCTTCTTCGATTGTGATATAATCTATTTCTGTATATTGTTTCTGTTTGATCTTGGGAAAATGTTCTTTATGAATACGAAACTTTGAATAATGACCCGTCTCCAAGTTTTTATCGTGGCTTGAACATTTGAAAAATATTTTATTAGGATTAAATGCTTTATCCGTCAATAATCTCTCAAGGTCTATACCATTTCGTATACTTGTCGCTTGAATTTTAGAAATCAATGCGCTTACTTTTAGTGCAAGTGGGTCGTCATCGTTTTCTGCAAAAATATCAAAGTATCCTGATGCTCTGGGGTCTTTGCGACCACAACTATTTTTTATCAACATTGTTATTATTATGGAAAGACTTTTTGATGTCATTTGAATTCATTTTCTCAATTTTTTTTTCATATAGACGGTTCGATTTTAAAGATGATATATCTAATTTCACTTTCTCAAAATACCTTTCTATCAATCTTATACTTTCTTTGTCTAATGTCGATTTATTTCTAAAAGAACACATGAAGCGATTTGTAATCATTCAATATAATATAATAAGTAATAATCTTTAAGTTTGTTCGCACACACTATTCTATTTGATAAATAAAAAATTAATCATGAAAGAAGAAATACAGATTGCAGAATTTATCAAAAGCATCATGCCAGATGATATACCTAAATTTATCGTGGATGTGGGTGCAAATCACGACGCAGTTTTTTCCAACGAATTTATCAAAAATGGTTGGGAAGGCATTCTTATCGAACCACAACCTGATTGTGTAAACTCGTTGAGAAAAATATACCAAAACGACTTTTGTAAAATCATTCAAAAAGCAGTATCTAATGAAACCTGTGTCAAACAACTTTTTTTATCTAAACAAAAAGACTCTCAATTAGCAACGTTGAACATTGCACATGATCCTTGGTTTGATCAAATTCGTTCTAGTGATTATATATCTGTTGAATGTGATACTCTCACAAACATCCTTGATAAAAATGAATGTCCTATTGATATCGGTATATTAAAAATAGATGCGGAAAGTCATGATCCCCATATTATCGAAAGTATGGATTGGAAAAAATATCATCCTGTGTTTGTCGTTACTGAAGAATACTATTGGGAACCTGAAAATCTATTGAAAAAATATACAATATTAGAACAAAATGATTATGTTTTATTAGGTTTTGTTCAATACAATTCTATATGGAGAAAAAGGACAGATGATGTGTTATTCTCAACTTTTATTCTCAAAAAGTATCTCTCTTTACATCAACTATTTCCTGAAGATAAAGTCGGTAATTTAGATTATGTTGGACGCTCTCTGAGATAAAACCAAGTCAAAAAAATAAAAAATTTGAAAATATCTTTCTATGTAGACGATAATGTATATGCTAGATATTCACTTTGTTTAGTCCACACCACAATGCTAAGCATTCTACACAATAGAGAGTATATCAGGTGCGAGACACACTACAAGTTATGGTTGAATGAAGTTTGGTCATCATACGAAAATGTTCTTTGTTGTAAACCGGTTGGTAGAATCACAAAACGTGTTGTCGATGTTGCTTTTTCTAAACTTGATGAAGTTTGCACAATCAAAGAAACATTGGATGAAATTCACCAGCAGTCACGCATAAATATATGTTGTCTCCCCAAAGGACATTCAGGTAAGTGCAGTTATACTTTCTATAAGAAACTATTCAAAAACCAAAACATAAGTAACAAATTGGATTGGTTGTTGAGCACACCAGGCAACAATGACTTTATCTTCAAAAACAGACATACACGATTGTTTCCCATCAGATTATCGGATGAAATGGAAAAGTCATTACGGAATAAAGATAAAAAATTGAAATGTGCAATCCCATTGAAAGACTCTTCAAATCCTGAAATGATTGCGTCTGCAATATTAGATTTTTTGACACTTATATTCAATGTCAAAGACATAGATACTTATATCGATATTAAAAATGAATATTATCAATGCATCCAAAAAATTGTTAAAAATCACAAGAAAAACATGATTGATTATTACAAGAATTATAATAGAATATTATTTGATAATAATGGACATACGATTTGTCCTATAACCGGACAAACATTAGATATCAACGACTTTTTCCTTAAATTAGACCATCCTAACGCCATACAATTAGGACATGTCGAACCACGTTGCTGTGACACATACACAATACGTGGAAGGAATGTACTTCTAATGTCAAGAGATGGAAACAGAATAATTGGCGATAATTCTTTTCTTGAAAATAGTTGGTTGACTAAATTAAAAAAAATCGTAGATTTCCATCAATAAAATCACATCTCTTGTCGTTGTATTTGTAATTCTTTTTCTATGTATGCACAATACTTGTCTTCTTTTTCTATCATAATGCATTTTCGCTCAGTATTGATGCAAGCTTGTCCTATGGATCCAGACCCTGCAAAACAATCAAGTACAATATCACCTTTGTCAGTTGTATGGTTTATTATATTTTCTAACAAATCGATTGGTTTGGGTGTGATATGTATCTTATTTCGCTTTGCAATATCATAATTCCAAACACTATGATGTGTCTTCATATTGTTAAATTTCGGAACTATATCATCAAATTCTAAACCAAGATGTTTGGTGATGGGTAAGATGTTGTCTTTTGTGGGATAATTTCGTCCTGTCTCTAAATTGCTATACCAACCTGTCTTACCACCTGTCTTACTTAAAATCTCTTGACCTATCTTCTGTTGAGGGATATTCAATTCTTTTCTTTTCTCTGCGAGTTTATAACTATTATCAAAGGTGTAAAACAAAATATATTCAGCCATTTTATTCCAATTGTGCATATCTTCTTTCACAACATAGCCATCCAAAAAGCCTTTCTTTTTTGAACCTTCAAATCGCTTATTCCATACCAAAAATTGACGAAATACGAAACTTGTGTCTGTTTTTATTTTTATCATAAGTTCTGCAACCTGCTCCATGTCATTATGAAACATGAAAAACGAACCGTTGTCTTTAAGTTTTGTTTGCAAAACTTTTATTATGGATATCAACCAATCCACATAATTTGGAATCGTGTCCCATTCTGCTTTACTTATATTGTAGGGTGGATCTATACAAATCAACTGAACCGATTTATCATCTATTTTTTCAAGTGTTTCGATAGCATCCCCACAATACAATTGAAGGAAATTGTCTATCGACATGTTAGATTTAATGTATATATTTATTCAATGTTTAAATCAATTTTTATTCAGGTTTCACAAACATAACCCTAAACAAATGACAATGTTTCGATTATAATTTATTTTTATACATAATTTTAAATGAACTTGTCTAAGATTGTTATTTTTACATGTCAAGGACTTGCAAAAGACTTTTCAAGAACAAACAATATAGCAAACATCGAAGAGATTGGAAACTTTTTGACAGATTTACAGGACAAACCTCAACGATTGACATATCAAGAACAAGCGTTATTTTTTGATAGATACAAAACAAGGATGTTCGAAATAGCACAAGTGCTACGGTTGACTAGCAGACAAAACAAAAAATTCAGACTAAAAAGAAACAGTATGCGACCGATTGATTTGATAGATAAAATAATGGAACCATTATTCTCTTATAAGACTTTCATGAATAAATTGTATGATTTTATTGCTACTGTCATGCGTGAGTTTATGAAAGGCATCACTTATTTTGATAGGAATGATGCCGATGAACGTATAGACAGACCAATTTATCACAGGAAAATATCTTGTGGTAGCAGACAGAATCTTCACGAACTCAACTGCAGTAAATTCTATGAAGATCCTCAAGAATTTTTCAGAAGGAGTACAAAAAACAGAACATGTACCATAGAACGTCAAGTTTATGATTGTCTTTTCGCCAAGTATTTCCCTACTCAAGAACAAGATTTCGGACATCGAATGATGCTCAAAATGTCTCAAAGAGAAGATTATTTCAATAAATGCTTTCCATCTACTACAATAGAAATCTCGGTCGATTTTGACATGAATGGAATGCCTGTAGATATGAGTATATCTCAATGTAGTAATGTAAGAATATCTTTGGAAACATACTCAAAAAAATGCAATTCTTATGACAAAACCAAATTAAACTGGAACGATATCATGAATTTGGATACTCGTAACGTTTTACTCCTTTACAAAGATGTGGTTATCGGTAAAAGGCTTGTGTATGATCGCACAAGTGCTATAAAAATTTTCACTCAAAAAGAACAAACTTTCAAAAAACCTGTAGATATCTGGGAACAAGAACATATCGAACAAATGACGGATAAAAATGTTTTTTCAAATACCGCAATAAAAAACTCAACCTTGTAAAAGACCAAAAGAAAAATAATTCCTTTGTTAATTTAAAACGAATGATGACAAATTCAACAAATAACAGAAGAGTACGATTCAACAACACCAAAAATATAATTCATACATACCCATTACAATTAGGAGATATTCTACAACAATATACAAACATTCTCGCAGACAATAATGATGATATGGACTTTTTGAAAATTGTCTTGATGTTCAAAAACAAAACCACACAACAACTTGATGTTTATGATTACAATTATAGACTGGAACCACTTGGTATAGACAATGCACCAAAATTAACATACGATACTCGTTTAAATCTTTTATCGGTCAATGGTGTTGAAGCAATAAATTTTGTAAGAAAATTAAATCAAGAGATATCAAACTCTTCTTATGAATATTTCAAGCAAAAGAATACAACAGACAACTATCTTAAAATAAATCAAGACTTAACCACAGAACAACATATGACTTTATTATCTCAACTTGACACCATGGAAAAAAATATTATGAACAAATCAAATAGCGTCGATGCATATGCGACTAAAGTATTGAACGATATGCCAGATTGTGTCGCTTTATTGAATATCATTGCAGATGTTTCTACATCAAGACTCAATCATTCTCAAAACTCTGTATCTGTAAGGAACCATAAATTTAATATGTTGTATTGTCTTGAAAGTATGCCTATGTTTGAAAAACAACAAATAGCAGGTAAACCTAAACCAGACAAAAAGTATATCAAACATAATTCGAAAACCTATCTCGTCAGAAAAGACAAGCAAAGTAAAAAATCCTTTATCGTTTCGAAAAATAATAAAGTTTATCTATCTGATATTCGTGGAAAATATACAAATATATCTTCGAAGCATTAAAAAATTTAATGGGTCTTTGTGATTGTTTGTATAAATACACTCTACATAATGAACCCTGACTATCCACCCATACTTTCTCAAGTGTATGATTATTTGAAGACATGTAGATTTGATTTACAGAGTAATTGTGAGGATGACGGAAGATTTGTAAGCATTCAAAAAGAAAAAGATTTACAATCTCACTATTCTTCATAAACAAGAGAGCGAGGAATGATGCAATCGCTTAATGTCTTTTGTCCTATCTTGTAACGTCCGCTATAAAGAAAGTTTTTCAAAAAGACTTCAGAATTTAAGAATGACTTTATATTTTCTAGATGTTGAGTGGATAAATGTATTTTGGGAAGCATACACAACAATGATCCATCATACATCTGAACCTTTCCAATGAAAAACACATTTGGTTTTCTTGTCAAGACTTTGGCATATATACAAGGAATGTCTTTCATACTTTTCATGAACGTTATGTTTCTCAAACATCCCCATTGAAACCAATTCTTGTCATTAAATGCTCTTATTTTTCTATCAAGTAATTCTTTTTTATGGTTTTGCAAATATATTATTATCTCATTAGATGCTTTTGACAAATCCTCGTAAAGAATTTCTTTTTTTATACCATTACTTGTGAGAACGCATTCATTCCCAAATTCTGTATGATTAAATATCCTTTCTGCTCCTGATACCATTCCAACTTTTACATCGAATATATCCTTCAAGCATATGTATATATCTTTGTCATTGAACGCTTTAAAGAATATGTTTCCGTCATTTATCAATAATTTCATCTTTTCTGTGTTGTAATTTATAAATTCTTGAAAAACATCTTTTTGATATCGGAATACCAAAACATCTTGTGTCGCATTTGAGAATAAATTCTCTGAATGTGGATGGTAAATATCTGTAAAACTTCCAGTTTTTATCATCATTTCTTTCAACCCTTTTGCAGATGTAAGTTTGAAAAAATCACTTGGGATAATGAATATCAATTCCCCATTTTTGTCTAATAATTGATGACATTTCTCGATAAAGGCAACATAAATATTGGTGGATTTTAATATAGATTTATCATTTGGATTTGTTGTTAGTTTATGATATGGTGGATTTCCTATGATGGTTGAAAACAAATCATCTGTATCATATTGCAGAAAATCTTGATAAATCACTTTGGTATTGTTTTGTGCTCCATCTAATAATTCTAAACTTGCATCTATTTCAATCCCTATAACATCTCTGTTTTCACCATGATTACGTATATGTCGAATGATATGACCTTTTCCTATAGAAGGTTCAAGAATATTTCCTGTGTCGTTTTTTATGAATTCATGGATTTTCGTCAAAAGACATTCATTTTCTGTAAAATATTGTCCTAATTGTTTTTGTCTAATTTTTTGAAGAACCATGATGTATGTTTTATAATATATATTTTAGTTTAAATCAATTTTTTCCACCCTTTATTGTATTTCTACCTATACTTAATGTGTTGGTATTTACATTACTATATTGCACAAATCCTTCATCGGCAAAGGAAATAGAATATCTATTCCCTGTTGGAACCATATATGCTAATGAAATATTATGTTCTCCTGACGCATTTTTTATATACTGAATACAATCTTCATCCATATGTGGAGAAGCAAATATCAAATATATAGGTCCATCGATAAAATGTTGTAACTGAAATACATAAACTTTATCTTTGTATTCTTTTGTGTATATATCTTCCAAAAAGTTCAAACTTTCCTTGATATAATTCTGAAACTCTTTGATTTGTTCAATCTTTTTATTCACTTTAGTAGTCGTCAAACCGTGCTTGGCCTCGACAACTACCAAAAAATACGTTTTTGGAAGTGTGTTATTTCTTTTCGCATCATTATAAACTAGTTCTACCCCTATTTCGTATGCATCATCGTTAGATACTATATATAAACCATCAAAATCTGTGATAGAACGTTCGTCTCTGTTTTTGCATTTGTTCACTTCATCTATTTTGTTTCTTTGTAATCTTCTCCAATCATTATGAACCTTATAAATATTTGAATCAGGAAATTTTTTCCTCAAATATCTTGGAATCTGTTTCTCTATCGCATCTTTTGTTTTTGTTTCTTCTTTATCTGTATATCCAAATTTCTCAAATAATTGTTCTAATCTATGAAGATGAGACATTCTATATGTGTATTCATGTCACAAAAACAATTAACCACTGCGCACAACATTTGCGAAAACAAATGTTTACAGATGTTCCTTACGATTGCCATATAAATAGCAACCTCACAACCAACGCTTGTCCATCCTTCTCTCAACATGGCTCCTTCACCGCGTTTTGACGCAACCAACCTCGCATCCTATCCTTGGGTCCAAACATCCATCAAGGAGTTTTGTTTCTTGTGGCTTCTACCCACTCTTTGGATAACAAGTCGTGGTTTCCATGATGCTTTGAAATCAGCAAACCTTTTCAAGGATTGGAAGATCGCAAGGCGTGTCAAGTCTTGTGCAAATAGATGGAAGTTGGTGTTTGAAGGATCCTTGTTGAAGACGGCTCTTTTGAAGCACATCTACGTCTTATGGCCCCACACTACGGCTTCTACCATCACAGATACTCTCAACTCAATATGTTGCTACTTTGCTACGGTCTCACATCCTCCCAAGGTCAATCCTTATCTAGCAAAGGTCGTCGGTTTGTCCGGTGAATCTGGGTTGATTTTGTTGAAGTTTTTGATTCGTTTGGCTTGTTGGATGGTATTTTTTGGGTTGAAAGACACATGTTTGTTTATGGTGTTTATGTCACGTATGGATATGTATATCTCAGAAGCAGCCAAGCATTATCCGTTCACAAGGAAGAAAAAAATCTCCTTTTCAAAAGCTATCGAATGGCTTTCCAAGGAAAAACAAATGTTTCCTCTTTGGGTTTGGAATATGCAGACGGTTCCAGTTCATGTCCATGATCCTATATGGTTGTTGTATCAAGTCAGGCACAAAGATATCTTGATGTGTTTGCAGACGATGCCGAAAAGTATTCAGTTGTCTGTTATGTTTTTGGGCTGCTACAAGAGTATGCACGCTTCAAAGTGTCAGAATGTTTCTGGTAGAGTTCAGAAAAAGGTATCAGGATTTTTAGAGTATGTGCGGAATGATCACCCTATTCGTTTGTAATTTGTCCCCAAAAACTATATAAAAATCTCTTCTGTTATGTTAGTAATGGTAAAAAAAACAACCAACTTACCTTTAGATACAAAATATATAGAACAATTCAAAGCATCTTTACCCTCCCAAAAGTCTTATGAAAACTATGTTTGTAGATTAAAGTCTCTTAACAAAGTTACCAATCTATCTTTTCATGAAACCATCATCAATCCTGAAAAAACGTATCCTCTCATTCGTGAAAAGTATCCAAATATTTCTTCCAGGAAAAATTATATCGTCCCTATCATGACTGCTTTTCGTTTGAACCCAGATTTACAAACAAAATACAAAGAAGCATACCAAACTTGGGAAAAACGATTGTCCGAATTAAAGTCTATCGAACAAGCAAACCAAGACAAAAACATTATTCCTGAAACTAAAAAAGAAGACATTACAACTACCGAAGAAGTCCGTTTAAAAGTCATAGAACTAGAATCGTCACCAAATGACCAACATCAAACCAAAGAAAACAGTTTGAGATTTCTTTTACTAAAGATACTTGATGATATTCATCCAAAAAGAGCGGATTTGGGTAATGTTCTTATTTTTCGTGATAAAGACCCTAATATTAATGATAAAAATTACATTGTTTTGAAAAATAAAAATGATGTGGACCCATCTTATCTAGTTTTGAATAAATATAAAACCGCTAACAAATATGGAAGGATAGATGAAGACTTCAAAGATACCACTGCAGATGCAATAAGAACCTCTTTGAAACGATATCCAAGAAAATACTTATTCGTTCAGTTTAAAAAGGATATTCCTTACGATAAAAACAATTCTTATGGAAGATTTGTTGAAAACACGTTTTATCACTTTTTTGGTAAGAAAACAGGTGTGAGTTTATGGAGGCATATATTCATTACTGAAAAAATAGACCCAAGTGAATCCAAAGAAAAAAGAAAAGAAAACGCAAAACTGATGGGACATTCCGAAACAATGGCGGCCGAGTATCGTTGGGATGAAAACACAAATACTAAGAAGAAAAATAAAAAAATATGTATCTGTTTACCAAAGGATAAAGCACAAGCTCTCAAAACAATTTTAACATGATATTTATATATTCTTCTGTCTCTCCACCTTTGGACTTCATATAAGTTGAAATAAATTCTTTTGTCAAGGCAAATCTGTTTTTCAGATTGTCATAATCTTTCTGAAGTTGTAAATGTCTTTCCACTAGTGTGTTTACATCTACTTCTACGGTGTCATTTTGTGAATCATTCATTTCTTCTATGTCGGATTCTGTTGTGGTCGTTGTCGTTTGATTATCCTCTTGTCTATCTTGTACCAACGATTTCATTTCTGTCTTCCATACCTTTTTTACCAACGAGATACCTTGTTTGCAATAATCCTCTCCATATTCTTTTATCACATCTTGATGTTCAAATAGTTTGATGATAGATAGTTTTGGTCTGCTCAAACTAGAATTCGATTTATATTTTGTCGGCAGTGCCTTAAACCATTCCGTCGTTTCGTTGATGACCATATCTAAATATGTTTTCAAATCATCGGAAGATTGTTTTGCAAAACTTTCATAAACGTGTTTGAATACATTCGCCAATCTTGAATCATTCTCTTGTAACAACTCATACCCTTTTTTCAAATCCATTCTTTTTGTTGTTGTGTTACTTTGATGATGCAATGATGCTTTTATATGACTTTTCAATTTTTATTTTATTTTAGTGTTCCTATTACTTTACAAAAAATTGAATGTGTTCAATTATTGTATCAACAATGGTTTATTGCCTGACCACCAAAAATGAATCACCCAAAAGTCAAATCGTGTCTGATTTCATTACCCATCACAAATAAAGAAGATGAAATTCAAAAAAGTAATGATTTAGCCAACGTTTCTGTTCACAACAACAAAATTCTAGATGCAATTATGTATGAGTTTGTGAATCTGCACAACAGTCCTATCATTTGGGTTCATGATTTTCCTTATAAATTGAAACTCATAAGTTTCACAAAAAGTCATATCGAATTATGGCAAATAAGTCTCAAAATATTCTATAAAACATCTGGAAAGGAGTATTACAAAATGATCAGTAAAAGAAGAGTAAAAATATTCTTCCATTGAAAATTTTTTGTGAATTCCAGTGAAAACTAAAAAAAATTGAAAACCCATTTAAAAATATAGGTATATCATGATACAATGAAGACAATTATCACAGAGGATAACTTGACAGAAATGCTTGGTGCTATCCTCCATAACATGGAGGGTGGAAACAAGCAAGATGTCTTGAAAGGGATGAATATGGTGCTTAATATCCTCACAAACCATCCTCGTAAGAAGCTCGATAAGGATATCGAGTCTTTTGTTTTTCGTCGTGTCTTTGCTTCTCTCAACGACATGGTCTTCAAGAGGTATGACAAAGCATACCAAAAAATTATCACTGCTTATACGGCCGTATGCTTACCAGTATCGGTCATATGAAGTGTGATACCCAAAAAAAATAATAAAGTATGGCTCCTTACACGGGTCATATTTTATTACTTTATTAGATTTGACGATTATATATCGCATAAGTACAAATAAGAAAATACCCTTTTGGATATAGGACATTTCTTATTATTTTTTTTTGGAAACTTTTCATTTTGGGAATATGATTACACCAACATACCACCGATATACCAACGCAAATCTGCAGGCAACTCCGATAAACAACCCACATCATTGCCATCATTGAACATACGCCTCTGCATCACACGTTGCGTCATGTTCAAAGGGGTCTTGAAACGAAGAGCCTCCAAGCACTCGTTCATAATCTCTATGGTAACCTCCTTTCCACACTCGCACATGCACAGCATGGTTGCCATCTCCATCTTCTCGTGGATAAAGTCCATGATGGCATCTTCGCTCTCGCTCCTGTTGCGCTTCTCTATCATGTCAGATGTGTCCTCCAAAACCTTGATGGCCTTCTTCAAGTCACCATCTCGCACACGGTTCTTGATGGTGGTAATCCGCCTATCAACCAAAAAATCCCCGACATAACCAGCAAAAAGCAGAGGCGTAGGTGTCATTATTAATCGTTGATAGGTTGTGACTAAGTTGTCTGTTATTCATCATATATATCCTTTCAAATTTTTTGCAATGTTCGTGAGAATCACAAAAAAATATTTGTGAAAGATTTGTAATTATTCTCTCGTCAAATTATAATATAATATGAGTAATGATACTGTTGTCCCATTAGTCAGAAATTTATTAGCACGAATGGATACGATTCACGATTTTGGAAATAGTTTAGAATTCCCAAAATCAACACTTTTCCAAGCATTGAACAAAACTACATCCTTGAAAATAGGACAAGACCAAATCAGCACTTTGACAAACGATGAATATGACAAGTTTATGATAAACAAATTATTGAACAGTACAGAAACAATTAGACATGATGAAAACTTTGATAATGTCTTTCAACATATAAACGAAAGAACAAAACTATACATGTTTGAATTTGTGGATGGACGTAAGCAACTCGAAAAGAAAACATATCAAATCTGTCCTTTATCAAAACTGCGAGGTAATCACCAGTTTTACGAAAAACACAATGATGAAGACGGTTCATATCTCCTTGTTAATGTTGCAGATGAAGATGAAGCACACTACAAGAAGTTAAAGTTATATCTCAAGGGTAAAAATGTTCTTGGAGGATGGAACTTTGATGACGAGAACGATTTTGATGATGATTTTTTAAAAGAGAAGATAAATTTTTTACGGAATGCTGAAAGTTGTCGTTTGTTTGTATTTTCACCAAATCTACAAATCATAGAGGAATACACATACAAAAAAATCGATACTTTAACCTATGAAAATGGATTGATTACATTATATACATTCAATAATAGACTTTCTCAGTATATCAATCTCGATTTGAATATCGTACACTACAACAAAACCATACCAAACGGATGGTATTTAGAAACCGACAAGGAAAAAAACATGAAAGCTTGTCATGGTTATATCATCTTGCAGTTTATGTATATGCTGTTTTCCGAGAAGAATATGCCTCTACAAATCAAATTGCATAAGAAGCACATATATAATGTGACTTCTATCGTCGCTTTTGATACAAAAATAACCGTCAATTTAGAAAGATCACGACAAAAACTTCGTGTCGTTTTGGATCCTGAATATTTTGATATTTCATGGGAATTAATCGATCTACAAAAGTTGTTTATCGATAATGTTTTGGGTAAACCTAACAGCAAATCAAACTTTCATGATATGTGCAGTGGAGACATTATTACCTTTTTTATTCAGGACGGATACATGGATGCATTGATTACTAATGTCATTTTAAAAAATGACGATTATGCAAAAGTATATATCCTATATTTTCATAACGGTTTCTTCACAACTGAAAAAATATTCACAAAAGAAAAACAAAATCTGTTGGATTTTGAAGGATGGAAATTTTATGATGGCAAACCGAATGACAATTGGAAAACATCTTTTGATATGAATGCTTTAAAGGTTAATGACTATATCATGACATTTTATAGTGTTGATAAAATACCATATATTGCACAAGTACAAAAAACACCCATCCCTATATCCACAAAAACTCGTGTTCAAGCATATAAAGTGGAATTGAAATATCTCATATCGAGAGACTACACGAAAAGAAGTAATAATATTTGGAAACTAGATAAAAGTAAATACACTTTTCCATTATCGTTATTCAACTATAACAAGTATGTCAGGGATGGTTGGTTCAAGATAGATAAAACGGATATTTTTAATTCCGTCCATCAAAACAACGCAGATGATAACATTTATGACTCCATACAAATTGATTTTATTGATCAAATAAAGTTGAACAATATCATACGAAATCTACAACAAACACAGTCTGACCAAGATATCATATACTTGAGAGAGATACCAAAATCCAAAGATTTCGAAGATAATGCTATATCTTATGTTGAAAAAATATTACGACAAAATAACATCGATATAGGATGTAGTTTCAAAGCAAACACTATAGATATATCCAGCATCAATCAATATTATACTTTAGATACGAGTTCTATCAAAAACCCATTGCTTTATATCCGTATAGATGAAAATCCCATCGAAAATACTGATGTAGAAACCTCACAAATATCCGAAATCGTTCTTGCAAACGTAATCGTACATCAATACTTTGCATCTTCTTCTGAATGTCAAAAGCAAATAAAATATTTTGTGGATACAGGAGAAGAATTATTTATCAATAGTTTTCCAAATATATGTTCTTTGTTAAAAAATTGGGACTCTGCTTCAAAGTTTTGTGATAATCGTATGGAAACTGAACCCTTGAACATTTTTCCTGCAAATGCTTCTGAAAAAAACGAGTTGAAATATATTTTTTATAAATACAATCCTGCAAATATTTCCATTTTCGATAATGGTTTCAAGTTCAAAAATGGTAATGATATATGTGAAGTATTACACGCAGATAATCAACAACCCACAACAGATAACTATGTACACGTGTCTAGAAATGGCATTCTCAATTACATCTTGGAAAATAATCAAGCTTATCCAAAAAATATCAGATACATTGGGGACAGAGCTGGGTATGGATTCGACATCAAAAGGTCTGGTGATTTGACACAAATCATCCGTTGCAAAACGTTCAATGAAGACGAAAAACTTAATCAATGCAATCTATACGTTTTTGTCACCATAGATAGAATGGCATTTCTTTATGCACGATTGATGAAAATACCATGCATACTTATTCCAAATCACATGCAATATATCTATCTTTATAATCCCAACTATGAAAAAGAAGGGACTTTACAAAATATACAACAAGAAAGAGAACCCATTTATCAATTTTCAATGTTTTCGAACGATCAAGAAAAACAGTTGTTTATCGATTCCATGGTTCATACGATAAAAAATGCTTTGCAAACTTACACCACTCAAAGGGGGGGATATGATACACAAAATGTTTTATATAAATATTTCAAGGAATCAATACCGTCTTGTATTTATGATATGTTTGCATTAGAAAATAGTCTTTATAAAGAAAGGGCGAATGAAAACACTTTCATATTTGATAGTCTCATCACGAATGATTCGAATCATACCCCAAATATTCTTTTATCGAGTGATTATTGGAGGTTTGCAACGACTATATCATCCGAACTTGATAAAGATAAACAAATCGTGTCTACATGGAATTTTATCAAATATAGAATCTCTAAAATCCATAGTTTACCATCTTTCAAGAATATATACAGACAAATCATCAATGATAGTTCTTGGATTGAAAACAGTATGACAGAACCAATGGATGTAGATGTAAATACGGTTCAAGGCTATGAAAAAATATGGAAGAAACTGAAAGAAAATGGTTGTGTGAATCATGGAAAAATAGATTATAGGTATCTCTTTATGAAATTTCCATCATTGATTGCAAGTGTCTACGGAGAAAAGGCTATTATGCCAGTTAATGTCAAAGATTTTGTTTATGATATTGATCAAAGTCAAAGTGATGAAGAAACCTACTTGTTATTACCCGAAGAATTCGTATCCTATTTTTTCATATACAAAATATATAGCAATGACAAAGACGTAATAGACGTTTTGCAAAAATATTTAAATGCCTCTCTCATCGAACGAGAAAATTCCCTGTCGGTAAGCGAGAATTCACAACAACCATCACAAGCACCCAATACGGAGAACAACGCCAATTCTCAACGAAGTGCGAAAAGAATCAAATACGGAGGATGTAGTACCATTTCCAATCTGAAAGATTATTATATGAAGTATAACTATACGCCATATCTTCGCTTATATTATCAAGGTGATAATCACAATGTACTGAAAAATAAACAATTCAAATGCAACCATAGTGCTTGTTTATTCTTGGTTTAGGGTGGTCAATTAAAAATGATTTTCGCCAAAAATAATCTATTGTTTCATAAAATAAAAGATATGAATACTTTCGATATCACATCCTTCGCTTTACCAATGTTTGCTTTTTATCTTTTATTAGCAGGTAGTTATCTTCATGACGTTTTCGGTTGTCGATTGCAACACATCATGAAAAATAGTATGATTGCAAAACATATCACCGCTATTTTATTGCTTTTCTTTCTTATCGTAGCAGTAAATCCATCCAGTTCTGAATATAATATCGGCATCAACTTTGGAATGACTCTATTGATTTATTTATGGTTTTTAATAACTACAAGATGTCCTTATCCTATCATGATATTCATTATCTTATGTCTGTTTATTATATATATATTAGGATATCAAAAGGATTTCTTATCCAAGAAAAATAATGACGAACATAGCGAAAAAATAAAGAAACTACAACTGACACAAACTATTTTAGGCATCATCGCCCTCGTGTTCAGTATCATCGGATTGGTTCTCTATTTCATCGAAAAGAAAACCGAACACAAAAATAAATTCAATTTCAAAAAATTCTTTTTCGGTCATCATTTGTGTAATAAAAATTATTCACCTATCAGTTATTGACCACATTCAAGACGATAATCAGAATAAAAGATAATGTTGCACTTGTTATGAAACCACATAAAATGTATCCTACACAAGTCATATCTTCTCTGTTTTCTGTTATATCATTGTGTATAAACATACTTTTTTTTCTACATATCGGACATTTTACATACGTATTATTTTCATACATCTCCGTCAAATCTTTTGAATTTCTTTTGTCATACGAGGCCAATTTGGATAGACATTCGTGATGAAACACATGCTTACATTCGAGTTCTTCACCTGGATTCTCAACATCATACTTTTCCAAACAAATTGCACATTCTTCCATTTTATGAACGTTATTATTTATATAATTTTTGTATTTAAATTCTTATCATAAATAAAATCAATGGGTTCGGTGGCACAATTGAACAAACTGGTGAAAATGATTGGAGGAACGAATTGCACTGGAGACGAACTGATGGATATCTTATCTAATAGCAATAGTTCTGCACCTATCTCACAAGCAACAAATGCTGAATCAAAAAACACCTTGTCCAAAATATTGAGCGATATTCAAACTCAAACAAAATCCATCAATAATAACAATTCTCAAAATGCAAACAATTCACGGACACGTTTCGTTCAAACTGCACAGAGCGTAGAAGAAACCGAAGTAGATGAACTACAAGATATATTGAAAAATATTTCTTATAAAAATAATCAAACTGCAGTTAAAATTATGAATGTTGTAAGGTATTTATCAAGTCCTTTACGACTTATTCTAAAACAAACAATGATGATGAAATCCACAGAACAAGACAAACTCCAATATCTTAACCATTTACGCATGTCCGACCAACTAAAAGCGGATTTATTTTCTATGTGGAATGACGCAGATACATTTGGTTTATGTATGCTCGTAAAAATATCCAAAATAAGTCAAGTTCTTTCGAATTTGATTCACACACACGACGATTATGTGAAATGTTTCAAACCATTAGCATCCACGAATCCACAACATATGAATATAGCGTTTTATTTATATAACCTGGTGATGAATTATCAACCTCAAAATGCTGTTCATCAAATTTATCAAAATCGTGAAACACAAAATAAAGAAGATGATGAAAATTCACAATTTGGAGAAGAAGCTACACAAGATTTACAAAAGAAACTGGCATTCGAACTGAACAATTATGCACTTGTTTGTTTGAGACGAAGAGTGACTTTGAGATTCATCGATGGCACGTCACAAACATTTCAACCCATTGAATTATTGGATACATTCTTCAAAAACTGTGATACATCAGAAAACCCTACTTGGAAACTCGTTGGACGTAATATGAAACATTGGTTGGAAAACGAAACCACAAATATGGTCGGCGGACGGAAACATTTCTTCAAGGTGAAGAAACAAATCAAAAAGAATAGAAAATAGTTTCATGTTTTATAATGAATGTAACTAAAAATATGATTCGCATATAAAAAATGTGTATATTCTATAATAATCATGGTGATTTCACCAACAATTGTTGAAACATTTGTAGGATGTGGTGGTGCTCATTTAGGTTTCAAACAAAACGGTTTTAGAACATTACTCGTGAATGACAACGAGAAAAACATGATAGACACGCTTGTTATAAACAAATCTATCACAGACGACCAATATTTTTTGGGATCTATTAAAGATTTGTCAAATAAAATTCTTGATGAAAAAATAAAAGAACCAGTTGATGTACTGTTTGGTGGAATTGTATGCAAAGGGTTTTCCCTTGCAGGCGTTAGAAACCCATTTGATGAACGAAATTATCTTTATCAAGAACAAATGCGTATTGTTGAACATCTCAAACCAAAAGTTAGTGTTATAGAAAATGTTGTGGGATTCAAAAACATGTTCTTGTATAGAAAGAACAAAGATACATTACAAACCTTTGAAAATTATTCAAAATTGAGCGATGAAAATAAAAAACTAAATGGTGAAAAGTCATCAAGAAGAAAACACAAACAGAGTTACGATGATTTACAACAACGTATCCTTAAAAACAAGGAGGAAATGGAAAAGCAGCTACATGATATTGATAAATATAAGTTTACTGTATTTGAAGAAATAAAGAGCATTTATGATAAACTTGGATATAATGTCTACGAAAAAGTTCTTTCTGTTGACGACTATGGTGGTTATACAAATAGAAAGAGGTTTATTGTGATTGCTGTGAGAAAAGATATTAAAAAAAAATACGTATATCCTGAAAAAGTAGATACAAAACAATCTCTTAATGATTGTCTCGATAAAATTGATTACAACAATATCAATAATCCAGAGGTAGACGAAGACAATCGTCCTATGAATCATACTCCAAAGACAATAGAACGCTTCAAATATATTCCAGAAGGGAAAAATATTGCGGATGTGATAGACGATTTGCCGTCTCACCTTAAGATATCAAAGTTTTATTCGCGAGGAAACACACAACGTCTCGACAGAAAAAAACTTGTACCTACTCTTGTTCCAGGGCATAGTAATTTTCCAATCCACCCATGGGAACACAGATCTATTACTGTGAGGGAAGCAGCAACTATTACTGGATTTCCATTGAATTACAAGTTTATCGGTTCACATTCTTCAAGATGTGAACAGATTGGAAACGCTGTTCCAGTACATCTTTCAAACGCAATTGCTAAGAGCATATTGAAAATTCTTGAATAAACTTGATGGTGTAGTCTTTTACTTCTGTTACATTGTGTTGACAAATACAAATCTTCAAGAAGTTACTTAGTAGATGTTTACAAAACCAAACATGTGGAGGAATTGAACTGTTCTCACTATCCTTTATAGTTATTATTAGTTTGTAATATTATTAAAATTTGAAAAAATATTTAAAGATAATCTATTTTTAGAATTTATAATGGGATGTCAAAATGGACAATGACAAGAAAAAACAAAAGCAATTTGTCTCCGTTGGAGAAGCTTCTACCTTTACAGGTTTGGACCCTCAGACGGTCCGGAAATTGGCTGACAAAGCATCTGTCGTTTGCTATAGAACACCTTCCGGACAAAGAAGAA
>JACCDU010400098.1_pt1 | contig 41633 bp, 43 predicted proteins | sample 7446081 | NCBI WGS metagenome assembly JACCDU01 (sample SAMN15323447, study PRJNA562643) | freshwater metagenome | isolation source: river surface water | place: USA:Blue River Watershed | collected 2017-08-17
TCGAATGAATTGGTTTTTCAAATACAAAACCTGGATTTCCATCATGGAAGACTCCTCGTTTGGCATTACAGAATTTAAATTCTTAAACCAAAACGGAGATGCAATTGAAATCTCATCTTAGGATACTTATTATTTTCGTGTTAACACTACCATTGGCCTTTCAAGCGGAAGGCCAATGGTGGAAGTTAACTGAAGAAGCAGAGAAAGCGCGCTCCAAAGGAATGCTCCTGCTCACCGCAGAAGTCCAGATTGAGGCCACTACGGCGATCAATCAAATGTACAATTACCACTTCCCCGAAGCGGAACGCGAATTCAATTACCTGAAAGTTAAATACCCAAATCATCCGCTGCCCGACTTCCTTTTAGGACTCATGCAGTGGTGGAAAATTGTGCCCAATACAGGCAATGAGGTATATGACGAGCGTTTGATTGAATACATGGACAGCAGTATCAATAAGGCGGAAAAGATTTGGGATGAAACAGAAAACCCCGAAGCTGCCTTTTTTATGGCTGCAGCTTATGGCTTCAAAGGCCGCTTACATGCGGAGCGAAAGAATTGGACACGAGCCACCTTGGCAGCTAAAAATGCCTTGAAATATCTGGAATACTCGCGCAATTTTGCTGATTTCAGCCCCGAATTAATGTTTGGCGACGGATTATATAACTACTATTACCACTTCATCAAACAAAATTTCCCCCTCTTAAGACCTGTACTTTGGCTATTCCCTAAGGCGAATAAAATGCAGGGGGTAGCCCAATTAGAAAAAGTCAGTTATCAAGCATTTTATACAAGAACGGAGGCTCGTTATTTCCTTCTGCAGATTTATGCGATGGAAAATATGACAGATAAATCATACGACTTAGCCAAATACACACACGAAAATTATCCAGATAATCCCTTCTTTCATCGTTATCATGCCCGTGCGGCATTTCTCGTAGGCAGAACAGATGAGGCCATGGAACAGTCTAAAGAAATATTAAATCGGATTGCCCAGCATCAAGTGGGGTATGAGGCGGTTTCAGGTAGGTATGCTAGTTATATTTTAGGCTATTGCCAACTCTACATTTACAAAAACAGACCCGAAGCCAAGCAATATTTCCAACAATGCATGGAATTCAGCAAACAAACTGACTCGTTTGAATCCGGCTATTACTGGGCATCGGTACTCGGCCTAGCGCGAATTTCTTTCCAAGAAAATGACTACGATAAAACGGTTGATTATTGCAAAGAGGTATTGGATAAAGCAGAGAAGAAATCTGCCCAACACGTAGAGGCGAAAAAATTATTAGCGGAAGCAAAAAAGGCTCGGCGCAAAAGGAAATAAGGACCTTCAAAGGAAATTCGTACCTTTGATAAGACATGGAAATGAACGCAGCATTAATCAAAAAATACTTTCCGGAAATTACGGAACAGCAAGTAGCACAATTTGATCAACTTTTACCCTTGTATAAAGAGTGGAATGAAAAAATCAATGTGGTCTCGCGCAAGGATATCGAAAACTTGATGCTACACCATGTGTTGCATTCGCTAGCAATAGCAAAATTTCTTCCATTTCGTCCCGGGACAGAGGTGCTTGATGTAGGTACGGGAGGTGGATTTCCGGGAATACCATTAGCTATTTTATTCCCTGAAACTTCTTTTTTACTTGTGGACAGCATAGGCAAAAAAATTAAAGTCGTGGAAGGTGTTGCAGAAGCCTTAGGTTTGAGTAACGTTCAGGCGAAACACATGCGTGCAGAAGATATCGATCAGGATTTTGAATTTATTGTCAGTCGGGCTGTCACCCGCCTCACCCCATTTTATTACTGGGTTAAAAACAAAATCAGCCCCAATCATTTCCATACAAAACGCAATGGTTTATTGCTATTAAAAGGAGGTGAACTGGAAGAAGAAATAGCCGAATTGGGAAAGAAAGTCAAGGTTACTGACTTGACAACATACTTTAAAGAAGATTTTTTCGAAACTAAAAAATTGGTTTACGTTCCGATGTAATTTAGGAGTCTATGCAGAAACTATCCGTCGCAATGTGTACCTATAATGGTGCAGAATTCCTATCGAAGCAACTGGAATCCATCAAGCAACAAACCATGCCTATTCATGAGTTGGTTGTTTGCGATGATGGCTCCTCGGATGAAACGCTGGCAATTATTGAACGTTTTAGTAAACAAGTTCCATTTCCTGTTCAGGTTCATAGCAACCCTGTCAATTTGGGAAGCAGTAAGAATTTTGAACAATGCATGGCCCTATGCCAAGGTGACTTATTATTTCTTTGTGACCAAGATGATGTTTGGATGCCTGAAAAAGTTGAATGTTGTGTTCAATATCTCAAAGAACACCCTGAGCACGAAGCTGTTTTTTCCAATGCCACGATGATTGACCAGGCGGGTTTTCCTACTGGAAAGACATCGTTTGAACAAATTGAATTTACATCAGAAGTGCAAGCCTTATGGCAAAATGGAGGTTCTTTTCGTGTTTTATTGAAGGGTTACGTCGTGACTGGAGCCGCCTTAGCCATTAAGAAACGAGCATTAAAGAAAATTGGAGCAGTCCCACATGTGACCAAAGAACTTATACACGACGGCTGGATTGCGCTCAACTTAAGCATGTCTAACCAAATTGGTTTTATCAATAGCTGTTTAATACAATATCGCGAGCATTCGAACCAACAAGTTGGCTTTAAAAGTAAGCCCGCGCACGTTTCATTACTCCAACGTTTTACGCGTTCGCGAGAGGAAAAACTATGTACATTGCGTAAAAAAGCTGACATAGCACACGCCCTTTTGAAACACTTTGAAGAAGAAGAAGAAATAAACCCAGCAATTAAGACTGCCTTACTTCGTCGTGAAGCATTTTATCGCATGCGAGCAAATTTGTCGGCCAGCCGGATGCTGCGATTCCTTCCCGTAATAAAACATGCACTGCAGGGATCTTATCAAATGGAAGAGGGGGGCAAATGGTGGAGACCCTTATTAGGCGATTTATTTGAATAATAATGGAACAGGTCGCCGTTGTAATCCCCCTATATCAGTCAACACTGAACCCGCAGGAAGAGATTTCCCTACGGCAATGCTTACATGTCTTAGGAAGCCATCCAATCCTATTTGTTGCGCCTGAATCCTTGAATCTTTCATTTTTAAACTCCTTTGGCATAACCCCGAAGGTTATCCGTTTCAAAGCTGAATACTTTAAGAGCACAAAAACCTATAATAAACTACTGACGAGCGAACTCTTTTACCAAGCTTTTTCAAACTTTGAATACATTTTAATTTATCAATTAGACGCCTATGTATTCGCTGACAATTTATTGGAATGGTGTTCCAAAGGTTATGATTACATAGGAGCACCCAAACTGCGAAAGCTACATCTTTCGAATCGCACAAGCTGTAGGGCAGTATTATTCAATGGGGGCCTATCTTTACGACGCGTTAAACCGCTATTACGTTATATCAAAATTTATCGATTCTTCTTTAAGGAATGGCTAGCGAATGAAGATGCTATGTTTTCCTTCGCACAAAAAAGGGTGATTCCATTCCGATTTCTATTAAAACTACCACACTGGCGAGTAGCATTATCATTCGCATTCGAACAAAATCCCGAAATTTCTTATAAAATCTTAGGCACACTTCCGTTCGGTTGCCATGCGTGGGAACGTTATAACCCAACATTTTGGGAACAATTTATTCCAAAGCCTGAAGCCCTTTCAGATCAATAGCTAACCTGAAACAACTCACGCATCGTACGCACCTTACGTCTTGAAATGGGAATGATTTCATCGTTAATCAATCGAATCGCCTTCTGCGATTTAAAATCAATGTGCAGGATTGCAGCAGGATTAATTAAGGCCGACTTAGATGGCCGGATAAAGCCGCCAATTTCAAGGGCATCAGCGAAATACTTTAAGGTCCTGCAAGACAAAAATTTGCGCCCATCCTTAAGAATTACATGTGAATAATTCCCTTCGCCTCGAACTAATAAAATTTCTAAAGACATCACTTTCGTCCCATCAAGAACGAAAGTTGGCAATTCCATTAACTTCTCTTCAAACATCATAAGTCCTAAACTTTAAGGGTGAAACGATATTCGAAATTAGAATATGCCCCTTCAGGAAATGAAAAGAATTGAGTTATTTGCGTTATTGCCCTTTTGGGGCTTTCATTCGTTTATTAACCGGTTAATCAAAAAACCAACAAATTGCGTTAGTGCACTTATTTGCTACCTATGACACCTCCATTTCCTTTTAATAAATGAGATTAAACTGCCACAAACGGATACTCGAATGAAGAAAAAGCGATATTTTAGCAGATCTATTTAAATGAAAAGAAATGAAAACAAGACGATTCGGCCGGACTGACTGGCAAGTGAGTGAATTAGGTTATGGCATGTGGGGCCTTGCTGGTTGGACTGGTTCAGACATTGCAGAAGTGAATGCCTCATTAGAAAAAGCTGTATCACTCGGCGCCAATTTTTTTGATACCGCCTGGGGATATGCAGAAGGGAAAAGCGAGCAAATATTGGGCGCCTTAATCAAGCGACATCCCGACAAAAAATTATATGCTGCCACAAAGATTCCGCCTAAAAATTTCACATGGCCTTCCAAATCACACTTCAAAATAGAAGATTGCTTTCCTGCAGATCATATCATAGAATACACGGAAAAGAGTTTAAAGAATTTAGGTGTAGAACAAATTGACCTCCAACAATTTCATGTATGGGAAGACGCTTGGGCATCTTCAGAAGAATGGCAGAAAGCTGTTGAACAATTAACTGCAGCAGGCAAAGTCGCACATTGGGGTGTTTCAGTGAACCGCTGGGAACCTAATAATTGCTTAAAAACACTAGAAACTGGACTGATCTCTTCTGTCCAGGTGATCTACAACATCTTTGACCAAAATCCAGAGGATCACTTATTCCCTTTGTGTAAAAAATTAGACGTGGGCATCATTGCTCGCGTACCTTTCGACGAAGGCAGCTTGACAGGATTGATGTCCTATGAGACAACTTTCCCTGCGGATGATTGGAGATCAACTTATTTCGTACCTGAAAATTTAATTTCAAGCGTGGACCATGCAAATGCATTAAAGCCATTAGTCCCGCAAGGAATGACTTTGCCAGAAATGGCATTACGCTTTATCTTATCAAATCCCGATGTAGGTACGATTATTCCTGGCATGCGAAAAATCAAGCATGTAGAAAGCAATATCGCCTGTTCAGATGGATCATCGCTAGAAACCTCCTTATTAGCTGAATTGAGAAAGCACCGTTGGGAACGCCAACCTACTGAATGGTCCCAATAGCTTGATCAAATAGTTCTTTGAGCTTAGGCTCTTCCCGGAATCCCGATGTTTTTTGGATTAATTTTCCTTTGCGAAATACCAAAAAACTCGGGATTTCGTCAATTCCATTGGCCTGCAATATCGCTTGATTCCCGTCGGCCTCTACTTTAATAACCGAAACTTTTCCTAGGTATTCGCCAGCTAATTTATCAACCATAGGCATCATTTTCAGACAAGGAGCACACCATTTGGCATAAAAATCAACAACAACTGCATCATTTTCCTTGGCCAATTTTTCAAAATCTGCTAAACTCCAGGCAGCATCGTGTTTCACCGTAGGAACGCCCTCCAAAGGCATCAATTTTGTTGTCCATTTCAAATAGCCCCCCTTGAGTTCTGTTACCTGAAAACCTTTCGCTCGCATGAGCTCAGCAGCCTGTGCCGATCGACCACCGGAAAGACAATAAATTAATACCGGCTGACTTTTATCAAGTTTTTCAATTTCCTGTGTGAAAGCCTCCGATCGGACATCGATATTACGGGCTTTTGGCAAATGCCCTCCACCAAACTCCCCGGAAGTCCGAACATCGAGCAATAATGCCTGTGGCATCTCCTTAATTTTTGCCGAAAATGATTCAACGTCAAGCACTTGCGCAAATAAACGGCTTGTCGATAAAGCCAAAAACAGGATTAGAAGGGAATATTTTTTCATTTTGAGGGGATGTACATTTATAAAATCATGAATAAACACAAAACTCACGGAAATTATCCAAATTTTACGTTATTTTGCAAGGCAATTTAAGCAATTACTTCGTAATCATTTATTCACAATAACAATAAAAAGATGAGTGCAATACAGTACGTACACGCCAGACAAATTTTAGATTCACGCGGAAACCCAACGATCGAAGTTGACATCAAGACTGAAGATGGAGCTTTCGGTCGAGCAGCAGTTCCATCAGGAGCTTCTACAGGTATCCATGAGGCCGTTGAGCTTCGTGATGAAGACAAATCAGTTTACGTAGGTAAAGGGGTTTTGAAGGCTGTTGAGAACGTAAACAGAGCTATTGCTGAAGAATTATGGGGCTTAGAGGTTTCTGAGCAAACCATGATCGACCGTTTAATGATTGAATTAGATGGCACACCAAACAAAGGAAAATTAGGAGCAAATGCAATCCTAGGTGTTTCTATGGCCGTAGCGAAAGCAGCAGCACAAGAGGCTAATTTACCTTTATATCGTTACATCGGTGGCGTAAATGCAAATACATTACCCGTTCCAATGATGAACATCTTGAATGGTGGTTCTCACGCGGACAACTCGATTGACTTCCAAGAATTCATGGTTATGCCAGCGAAGGCTGAGTCTTTCTCACACGCATTACGTATGGGAACTGAGGTTTTCCACGCATTGAAAGGTGTGTTGAAGTCAAAAGGATATTCAACTAACGTAGGAGATGAGGGTGGTTTTGCACCAAACATCAAATCAAACGAAGAGGCAATCGAAATCGTGTTGCAATCAATCGAGAAGGCTGGATACAAGCCAGGTGAAGAAATTTTCATCGCGATGGATGCTGCTGCGTCTGAATTCTACGATGCAAAGACAGGTCTTTATACCTTCAAAAAATCAGATGGCAAGCAATTGAACAACATGGAAATGGCTGCATACTGGAAGACTTGGGCGGATAAATATCCGATCATTTCAATTGAAGATGGTATGGCTGAAGATGATTGGGCTGGCTGGGCTGAGCAAACTAAATTGATCGGTTCTAAATGCCAATTAGTTGGTGACGATTTATTCGTTACAAACGTGAAGCGTTTACAAGAGGGTATCGAAAAAGGTGTTGCTAATGCAGTTTTGGTTAAAGTAAACCAAATTGGTTCATTGACAGAAACAATTGATACGGTAAACCTTGCGAAACGCAATTCATATAAAAACATCATGTCACACCGTTCAGGAGAGACAGAAGATGCGACGATTGCTGACTTAGCGGTTGCGTTGAACACAGGACAAATTAAAACAGGTTCTGCGTCTCGTTCTGACCGTATGGCCAAATACAATCAATTACTTCGTATTGAAGAAGAATTGGGAGCAAACGCGTATTTCCCTGGTTTAAACTTCTAAGAACACGTGAATCGCATCAAGCAACAATTTCTTGGGCCGAACAAGTTTTATTGGATTTCAGCGAGCATCCTCTTTGTGTGGATGTTCGTGCTGGATTCCAATGATATAACCGTTCAGTTTCGCCTTTGGAATGAATTAAGACAGCTTGAAAACGAGAAAGCCTATTACCAACAAAAAACCAAGGAACTGGAAAAAGAGCGCCACATGGTGATTGGAAATCCATCCTTGTTGGAAAAATATGCGAGGGAAAAATATCTGATGAAGAAACCGAAAGAGGATATTTTTGTGATTGTAGACGAAAACAATCAACCCATCGAGCACTAGCAAAAAGGCCCTTCAAACGAAGGGCCTTTTTTTATATCTTAATATCTTTGCTCGAAATTGCTGCCTTCTCAGCAGGATTGCCTTTCCAAATACTCCATGGCTCCGTTTTTTGGCGGGTTAAATTAGCCCCCATGGCAATTAAGGTTCCCTCTCCCAAAATAGTCTGATCTCGAATCGTGGCATTAACGCCAATGAAACAATAATCTCCAACTTGGCACCCACCTGATAATACGACATGGGAAGTGAAAAATACGTGATCACCAATCGTTCCATGATGACCAATATGATTCCCAGACCACAACACGACATCATTTCCGATGGTCACATAAGGTTGAATCGTATTATCCTCCAAAATGAAACAATTTTCGCCAATCTTGTCGGTCAATACCGTGGCATGTGAACTAATATAGGAAATATAAGAATAGCCTTTTTCCAAACCTTGTTCATATACGCGTGCACGGACACGGTTCATGTTCTTCTCCGTTAAGGGTGCAAAAAATTTATATTCCGCAGGCGGATATATTTCCTCGACCGTCTCAAAAGGTACCAAAGGTAAGCCATGAAAGATTGGTTCTTGTATGTAATCTTGTTCAACCGTAAATGCAACGACTTCGTGATCAGAATCGTTTTGCAAATAATAAAGTGCAAGTTCCGCAGTACGCGTATTACCAAAAATAATGACTTTAGCCATAGATAAATTTAAAGCAATAAAGGTAATTAGAGTATCCCTAATTCCTGTATAATTGATGAAGGATATTTATTAACCGGTCAAATTAGGGGCGCTTGGCCCCTAATTTCAATTTAAAATAATGCTACTCCTGTCATTTCTTTTGGCTGTGCTATTCCCATCAATTTCAAAATCGTAGGTGATACGTCCCCTAATTTTCCGTTTTGAAGCGTTGGATGAAAATCGTTGTCCACCAAAATGCAAGGTACCAAGTTGGTCGAATGCGCCGTATTCGGAGAACCATCTTCGTTCATCATCACATCGGCATTGCCGTGGTCGGCAATGATAATAAAGGAATATCCATGTGCTAAACCAACCTTCACAACTGCCTCCGCACAAGCATCCACGGTTTCAACCGCCTTCACAACTGCCTCAAAAACACCTGTGTGGCCCACCATATCTGGGTTCGCAAAATTCAAACAAACGAAATCTACTTCCTCTTTTTCCAATTCTGGAATCAAGGCATCGCGTAAGTCGGCCGCCGACATCTCCGGTTGCAAATCATAGGTAGCAACTTTGGGCGAATTACGCAATATGTTCTCTTGTCCTTTAAATAATTGCTCGCGACCACCCGAAAAGAAGAAAGTCACGTGAGGATATTTCTCTGTTTCAGCGATACGAATTTGTTTTTTACCAGCACCTTCGAGCACCTCACCCATCGTCATCGGCAAATTCGAATCATTAAATATCACTTTAACATGTTGGAATTCTTTATCGTATTCCGTCATTGTCAGGTAATACAAATCCAATTTGTGCATGTTTTCCTCATGAAAATCGCGCTGCGTCAGGGCTTGTGTAATCTCCCGACCACGATCCGTACGGAAGTTGAAGCAAATCACCACATCACCCGGAGAAATCTTCGCCAAAGGCTTCCCTGCAGCGTCCGTAGCAATGATAGGCTTAATAAATTCGTCTGTTACACCCGCATCATAGCTCGCTTGAATAGACGCCAATACATCTTGCGTAGGAGTCCCCTCCGCATCGACCATTGCGTGGTAGGCTAAAGCCACACGTTCCCAGCGGTTATCGCGATCCATGGCAAAATAACGACCTGTCACCGAGGCAACAGCCGTTCCTGTTTTCTTGGTATGATTAACCAAATCCGTCATGAATTTCATGCCCGACTTCGGATCTGTATCGCGACCATCTGTAAATGCGTGAACAAAAACATTGGACAAGCCTGCCTCAGAAGCAGAGGTCAATAAGGATTTCAAGTGCTCGATGTGCGCGTGAACGCCGCCATCAGAAACCAAACCCATGAAGTGAACAGATTTGCCTTCTTTTTTCGCATAATCAAACGCTTTCGCTAATTCAGGCTCTTGACCTAAGGTATTTTCACGAACGGCTTTATTAATACGAACCAAATTTTGATATACCACCCGGCCTGCACCCAAGTTCATGTGACCTACCTCCGAGTTACCCATTTGGCCTTCAGGAAGACCTACGGCTTCACCGGAAGCCTCTAACTTTGAATGCGCATATTTCGAATATAACGAATCAACAAAAGGAGTTTTTGCAGCATCAATCGCTGAAACTTTTGGGTTGGTGGCAATTCCCCAACCGTCTAAAATCATGAGTACGACTTTCTTATTCACGGTAGTATATTTAATTATCCAACAAAAATAGCCAAAAAGCTATAAACGCGCACGCATTTGTTTGGCGAATACCAAAATATCCTTCCCCTCGACCGTCTTAATTGGAGAACCAAAGACTGAAGCTTCCAACATGGCATGCCCTAGTTCCTGTAAAGTACAGGCCGAATTCGGGAGGATTTTTTTTAATATCGGAAACAACCAGTTGAAGTATTTATAAACAGGTAATGCATTTTTTAAGCCGGGAGTGGGTTGAATCATGGCCGGTCGGAACGAATAATAATCCCCAAAGCCAAGCTTTCCTAAATCATTTTCCGTTTTGCCTTTCACACGCGCCCAGGCTAAACGCCCCTGCTCTGTTGTATCAGTTCCTGCCCCAGAAATATAACTGAAGGACATGCTTGGATTTTCTTCTCGCAATATCTTGGCAAATCCTAATGTCAAGTCATAGGTTTTTTGCTTGTATTCATCAGCCTTCATCCCCACGGAAGAAACGCCCAAACAAAATAAACACGCATCATATCCTTTGATTGCATCTCGTATTTCTTCGGGCTTCAAAAAATCTGCTAGTAGATATTCCATCACTTTTGGATGCTTCACTCCGCAGGGCTTGCGATTGATAACTAAAATTTGACTGACAAAAGGAGAATTGATGGCTTCGTGTAATACACCTTCTCCGACCATTCCCGTAGCACCGGTGATGATTAATTGCTTTTGTAAAATTTCCATTGTAGACTTGAATAATATTTTAAAACCTATTTATGACTTCGAGAAGAAATTTCCTCCAACAAGCCGGTTTGGCAACTGCTGCGGGCAGCCTTTTACCAAATGCAAAAACTTCTATGACCTTCATTCATCATGTGTTGTTTTGGGCAAAAAACCCGAACAATGATGCAGAAAAAGCCCAATTATTGGCAGCATTGAAACAATTAGGCACATTGCCTATGATACAAACGGCTCATGTTGGCCGACCGATCGTTACCGAGTTTGACAAGGGAGCGACTGATGGAAGTTATACCTTTTCAGTGGTATTAGTATTCGATAATGCCATAAAAGAATCCGAATACCTTTACCACCCCTTGCATAAAAAGTTTATTGACGACAACAAACACCTTTGGGGAAAAGTTCAGGTGATCGATTCTGAATTGATATAAATTAGTCGAAAATCGAATTGACTGTATGTTTTTTAGCTCCTAGATTTAGGGGATGAAATCGCACAACCGAAAATTATATCAATTAGTTCGAGCCAAATTACATTTGGGCGAACAAGATGGTATGAAATTTATTCATTGCATTCAAGAAGAAGTACAAGATTCCACGAATGAATTTGTGAGCAAAGATTTTGTTCAACAGACCGTAGCCGAGGCAAAAAGTGAACTCATTAAATGGATGTTTATTTTTTGGGTGGGGCAAGGGGCTGTGACGTATATGATTGTTTCCCTGATGAAAAACTGATAATTATTAAGCTATTCTTCTATCGAATTGACTTGTCAGTAATGCAATTGTAGATTTATCACATGGAAGCGAAATCAATTCAACTGTATCAATTAGCGCATAAAAAACTCCACTTAGTGGAAAAAGATGCCATGGAATTTGTCGATTTAATTCAAGGGAGTATCGAGGAACGAACGGATGAGTTGGTGACAAAGGAGTATTTAGATGTCCGGCTAATTGAATTAGAAATCAAAATAGTTAAAATAGAAAAATCCATCATCCTGTGGATGTTTACGTTTTGGATAAGTCAGCTTGCCGCAATGTTCGGTTTTTTATACCTTTTTCTAAAACACTAAGCTTTTCGTTTCGCTAGAATAAACATACCCACGACCGAAATCACTAACATCCCCAAACTCGCAATATCTTGCCAGCGAAGCATTTCAGGGTGATTTAGCAAGTTGGCCCACGACGCAGCCTGTGTCCCTGTCCAAAGTGCAATCAAGGTTCGCGGAAGCATTCCGAGAGTACCCCCCACAAAAAATTGCCGTAGTGGTACTCCTAAGAATGCCATCAAGGCATTTGTAATGGCAAAGGGAAAGATGGGGGAAAGTCGGGCTAAAAAGACCCAGGCAACTGATTGTGCTTGCACATTTGATAAAAAGTCGGCGGCCTTAAATTTAGTTCGGATTAATTCAACGAGCGCATCACCCTTCATTTTTTTGGCGAGGCCATAACCGAGCAATGACGCGATGGCATAGGCAATGAATAGAGGCATCAGCCCCGACCAGCCCCAAACATAGCCCGTAAACATCGCAAAAAAGGTCGTAGGACAGAAGGCTAGGCCCATGATCAGGATAGCAAGAAGCCAAAAAAGGATCGTTTCAATGCCCGTAAAGCTGGTAAAAAAACTTGGATTTGCTAAGGCAAAATAGCCCAACAATAAACTTGAAAGCAAGGGAAGTGCCCCCATCCAAATCAGGTACAAGGTTTCCAGAAAAATGCGACGCTTTTGAGACATAAGGCTAACAAATATACGCTTCTTTTCATAATCCAAGCCCTTTTACCTACCTTTGCAGGGCATTCTGCCCCATTAAAATTCGTCCATGGAAATCGCAATCATCAAATACAATGCCGGAAATGTGCAATCGGTCATGTACGCCTTGGACAGAATCGGCATGAAATACCGGTGGACAGATGACGAAAATGTGATTCAATCTGCCGACAAAGTTATCTTTCCAGGAGTGGGAGAAGCGAGTACGGCTATGGCCTATTTGCGTGAAAAAGGGCTAGACCAACTAATTCCTACTCTCAAACAACCAGTCTTAGCGACGTGCATCGGCATGCAGTTATTATGTCGGGAATCCGAAGAAAATAATACTACCTGCATGGGCGTTTTTGATATCCCTGTGAAACGATTCGTTAGTTCTGATTTAAAAATACCCCATGTGGGCTGGAATTCCATCCAAGTTCAGGGAGAAAATGCCCTGATGGAAGGACTCAAAAAAGAGGAATTTGTGTATTTCGTGCACTCATTCTATGCGCCTTTAAACCCATACACAACGGCAATTTGTGACTATGTTCAACCTTTTTCGGCCATGTTACAGAAAGACAATTTCTATGCGGCACAATTCCATGCAGAGATATCGGGCATGGCTGGGCAAAAAATTATTCAAAACTTCTTAGCGCTTTAATCTATGTTCCAACTCATCCCGGCCATTGATATTATCGGAGGACAATGCGTTCGATTGACGCAAGGAGATTACCAACAAAAGAAAGTCTACAGTTCGGACCCCTTGGAAATTGCGAAAGCATTTGAGGGGGCAGGAATTGAACGTTTGCATCTCGTCGATTTAGATGGAGCAAAAGCCAAAGAAATCGTGAATGCGGCCGTCTTAGAACGTATTGCATCGAATACTTCTTTGCACATCGATTTTGGTGGCGGCGTACAATCGGATGCGATGATCGACCGGGCATTTTCTGCAGGTGCTGCACAAATTACCGCGGGCAGTATTGCCGTGCGCAATCCCGAATTAGTACACGGATGGTTCAAAAAATACGGAACAGACAAAATCATTTTAGGCGCTGATGCACACCAAGAGCAAATTGCGGTGTCTGGTTGGCAAGAAAACTCGAACATTTCCATCTTTGATTTTCTTACAGACTATCAAGCTGCTGGCGCCAAATATGTCATCTCTACTGACGTCGCAAAAGATGGATTATTGCAAGGCCCAAGCTTTGATTTATACAAAAAAATCCAGGCAAATAACCCAGGTTTAAACATCATCGCGAGTGGCGGTGTTGCCACGATGCAAGATTTAGAACAATTACGTGCCATGAATTTATTTGGTGTGATTGTGGGAAAAGCCTTCTATGAAGGTCGCATCACATTAGAAGATTTAGCTCAATTTGCCAAAGAATCCCTATGCTAACGAAACGAATTATTCCCTGTTTGGATATTAAGGAGGGTCGGACTGTAAAGGGGACCAACTTTGTGGATTTGCGTGATGCGGGTGACCCTGTTGAACTAGGTGCCTTGTATGCGGAACAAGGAGCAGATGAATTGGTCTTTTTAGATATTACGGCCACGGTGGATAACCGAAAGACTTTGGTGAATTTGGTTCGAGAAGTGGCACGTCATGTGAACATTCCGTTTACTGTAGGAGGAGGAATCAGTTCCATCGACGATGTCTCTGCCTTATTAAATGCGGGAGCTGATAAGGTTTCAATTAACTCATCGGCGGTTCGTCGGCCGGAACTCATTGATGAGCTGGCCTTACAATTTGGCTCCCAATGCATCATTGTAGCCATCGATACGCGTTATGTAGAAGGTACCGATTGGGTTCACACGCATGGCGGTCGGAAAATCACCGAAATTCAGACCCTTCCTTGGGCCAAAGAAGTTGAGTCGCGAGGCGCAGGAGAAATCCTATTGACCTCCATGGATGCTGATGGCACTAAGGCTGGCTTTGCCAACGATTTAACGAGTCGGGTATCGGCACAATCTTCGATTCCCATTATTGCATCAGGTGGTGCTGGGACTATGGAACATTTTTACGAGGTCTTTACCGCTGGGAAAGCGGATGCCGGTTTGGCAGCGAGCATCTTCCACTTTAAAGAAATTGAGATTATCGAATTGAAAAAATACTTAGCGAGCAAAGGAATTCCGATGCGGATATACTAATTTAACCCTATGAGTTTACAACCCGATTTTTCCAAAGGATTAATTCCTGCCGTTATTCAAGATGCACAAACCCTCAAGGTGTTGATGCTTGGATACATGAACGAAGAAGCCTATACGAAAACACTTGCAGAAAAGCGGGTGACTTTTTTTTCTCGTTCGAAGAATCGTCTTTGGACGAAAGGCGAAACATCTGAGAATTATTTAGATGTTATTAGCGTTGCTGTGGATTGTGACCAGGATACGATCTTGATTCATGTGAATCCCGCGGGACCTACTTGTCATACAGGTACCGATACTTGTTTCAATGAGTCAAATGCGGACAATGCAGCTTGGTTAGATCATTTGAAACACATCATCCGTTCTCGGAAAAATGCTTCTGCAGATACTTCATACACAGCATCTCTTTTTCAAAAAGGCACCCATAAGGTCGCTCAAAAAGTTGGGGAGGAGGCCGTTGAATTGGTCATTGAAGCCTTAATGAACAATGACGAATTGTTTAAAGGAGAGGCGGCAGATTTGATTTTTCACCTATTGGTCTTGTTAGAAGATCGTGGTATCGGCCTAGAAGAAATCGTCAAAACATTACAAGCTAGACATCAGAAATAACATGATTGGATTTATCATTCGTTACATCATCATTGCCTGCGTTGTATTAATTATTCCTCGCTACTTAAAAGGGATTACGGTTGATGGATTTACCACGGCCCTCATCGTGGCATTAGCCATGGGATTCTTAAATTCCTTTGTCAAGCCCATCTTAAAAATTATCAGTTTCCCGATTACTTTCATGACCTTGGGATTGTTTTCTTTGGTCATTACGGTGGCGATGGTGTACATCGTGGAAGCGTATGTTCCAGGATTTCAGGTCAATGGTTTTATCGCTCCTTTGATTTTTAGTTTCGTGGTGGGAATCACGAACTCTTTTGTGGGGCTTTTTACAAAATAATCCCCCTTACCTTTGGCAAACCTTGGAGGATTGCCAAAGGTAGTGTTGAGAATCGACATTTCGATGACGGATTCATCGATTATCAATTAACAATAACCAGGCCTTCGCATCCTCCTCATTCGTGAAGGATTTCATCGGAATAGGTGGTTTTTGAAATGCAAAAAGCAATTTCATGATGAAGGCCGACAAGCCGGGTTTGGAGACCATGGCCATGGCTGAATAGATCTCTGGAATTTTTAATTTAGAATACTGCCGTGTAGCCTTGTCGGGCATGGGTGAATTTGTCAAAAAAATCAATAGCGGAACGGGTTTATCTCCGGTGATTTGTTTGACTAGTGCTGCATTTGCTTCCATTAACGGAATTGTGCGCAAAATCGATTTGGAATACGAATACAAAATACCCGATTCATCTAATCGGTAGTCGGCAATATCTCCTCGAATTAAATCCATCAGGCAATCGACTCTGCGTATTTTTTAAAATTATCCAATATCATTTGCCAGCCCGCAAGTTGCAAGTCCTCGGAATGAACATTTTCAGGGTCAAAGCGTTCGATTATTTCAATACCTGATGGCAGTTCCTCAAAAGAAACGACTGCCTTTCGGTCATCATCCATCGTGTATGAAATCGTTTGGTTGGGAATGACTTGGGTATAAGTCCCGCTAAAATCAAACGAAAATGAATTATCAACAGGGGCCATGGTAAAGACAAAGCGCCCCCCTATGATGCAATCGTTTATCGCCTTTGGACAATGCCAATCATCAGCTGCGTGATTCCAATTTTGAATGTGTTCAGGATTTGTCCAACATTCCCAAACGTGGGCTAAAGGGCCCTTTACAATTGTTTTTACTTCTAACATATACATTTAATTAACTAACCCAAAACTCGGCTTTACTCCGGTTTTAACCCAATGACGCAATGCATCAAATGCTTCACCCGTTTGTTGCTCAGTGAATTGGCAATGCGCCTGCCCATTGGTATATTTCACGGTAAAATATTGACTGCGACCCTGTGCATGAATCATATTTTCAAAATTGGTCACTCCATAGCTAACGGGTATTAATTGATCGTAAATCGTATGCATGAGCACAACGGGCTTATCAATCTTTCCCGTCCGATCGTAGCGGGCAAAGAGTCGTTGCGGGTCTTGCGTTGCCGTGAGGCGTTCTGCTTTTTTGTTAACAACGAGATTATCTGGAAACCCGGTGTAAACCGTTTGGGAATTATCAAATGGGTTTCCATTGAATTTAATTGCCAAATCGCGTAATACGTTTTGATTGAAAAATAATGCAGCAGGTAAGTCGGCAATTTTAAGGTCAAATCGTTTGGCAAACGCAATAGCTAGAACAGAATCTTTGGCTAAAATCGCTTGTTTAATCGCTCCCATCCGTGGTCCTGCCTGGGCAAAGGAGACAAACTGAATCGAACTCGAAGGATCAAAAATCTCCTTTAAAGTAGGCACGATCCCAGGAAATAAGCCATTAAATGTTGCATACATATCGAATTCTTTGCGGCATTGTAAATAGGGTCGCGAAGATAAAGGGCACAAAGGCAGCCCCCCATGATAATTTTGGCCAAAGTTCTCTAATGTCGCCAAGGTAATTCCACCACCCATGGAATGCCCTACCATGAAGGTTGAATCGGGTTGTCCCATTTTTTTAATAAATGCCTGACGCAATTCTTCCGTGGCATCGACGCCTTCCGGAAGGGCAAAACCCTGAATCGGATAATCGGACGCAGCAATCGCAAATCCCCGATCAAGAAATGGTTTTAACCTTTGGGCCAATTGTGCATTCGCACTATTCGGCGGCGTTCCCATGAATTGATACCCATGGGCATACATGACAAGCTTTTTATTCCAATTGGCCGGAATATGCACCTGGTATTCCCCGCCTTTTAGCGTTCCTAGATCAACGGCCTTTTGAGCTTGAAGGGAAAAGGTAAGGCAGATTAAAATAGCAATTTGTTTCATTAGCGTAATTTATAAATTCGAATTTTCACAGCATCTGGCATGCGCTCACCCGTGCATACAAAAATAGTATCATTGATCCAGGCATATTTACTGCTTAGCGGAGCTTCTAATTTTGGGACGGCACGAAAATAGTATTGACTGGCATCCACTTTTTCGCCTCTTGCGATACGGGCAGCTACCTCAGGTGATGCGACACGAACACCCGTATTTTTGACATAAATGATGGAGCCATCATCTGCTTTGAATTGATAATGCGCTTCCAATTCGGTGACGCCGTCCTTTCGGACCACTTGCCAGTCGGCACCCCCATTGATTATCTCGCCCTTCATTCCGGGCCCTTCTACGGTCCCACCGATAATCGGGATAATCCGACGAGTCCCATGTGCGGTTTCGCCAACGGTTAATGCAGGGTTCAATTTGACTTGTAATTCACAAAAAAATTCAAGTTTAGGGGTGTCTTGCGCGAAGATGGTGCTGTAGCTGAAAAACAGCAAAGTGATAATTTTTTTCATGTGATTAGTGCATACTTCTTGCCTAAGCTTTGGCAATCCTTTGAGGTTTGCCAAAGCTAAAAGGAAATTAGGAATTTTCATTTATTCGCCTTCATTTTATTAGTAAATAGGTAGTTTCGAAATAAGTTTCATTTTCGTTTAGGGATATTTTGCTTAAGTCAGACTATAACTATATCCGCACTTCTTTAAAGTCGTATGAATTTAATATTTAAAAGTGACCAAGAACTTGTTTCTCTCTTGCAAAACGGACAAAAATCCGCTTTTGAGGAGATCTATAGAAGGTATTGGAAAAAACTTTATCGAATTGCGCTACACCAAACAAGCCATCGAGAAGAGGCAGAAGAGTTGGTCCAAGAGTTATTTATGAGCATATGGCAAAGGCGAGAGACAGCACAGATTAAACACCTGGAATTGTATTTAACCTTATCCATCAAAAATAAAATATACGATTTTATCAAGGCCCAAATTAACTACCGAAAATACCAGGATTACATCATCCTCAAAGAGGTGGATTTACATTATACAACGGACCAAATCATCAGTTATGCTGAATTGGCCGAAGCTGTTGAAAAGGTCCTCAGTCTTCTTCCAGAAAAAAGCGCAAAAGCGTTTCGAATGAGCCGATTTGAGGATATGCCGGTTAAGAAAATTGCTGATGAAATGGATTTAAGTGAAAAAGCCGTTGAATACCACATCACAAAATCACTTCGGTTTATTAAAGAGAATTTAAAAGAATATTATTCCGTCAATTAATCAGAATGAAGAGCAAAGAGTTCAATATATTGTCAAAACGTTATTTAGCTGGGGAATGCACTCCGGCAGAAGAAGCGTTACTATTGCAGTGGCTAGACGAGCAAAACGAAATTGAACCTACGGAAATTTCAGATGAGATAGGGACAAAAATGTGGGGTAAAATAGAAGAAAAGATTCCACATACGCGTCACAAATCATGGGCTTATTGGTTCAGCAGTGCGGCAGCCATACTTTTAATCGCCGCGGTTTGGTATGTTAAACCAGAAGAAAGCATCAATACAAACTGGGAAATTGTCAATCAAACAGGAATACAGGTCAAAAATACAAGCCGATTAGATCAAGAAATTCTATTGGCTGATGGAACCATTGTTCAGTTGAAGGAAGGGTCTACTTTAGTCTATAGCAAAAACTTTAACCAAGAAAAACGGGAAGTTGTCTTATTTGGGGAGGCCTTTTTCAAGGTAAAACGCAATGAGACAAAACCATTTCTCGTTCACACAGGGGATTTAGTTACGGAGGTATTAGGAACTAGTTTTCGAATAAAATCTGCGAAACAGGCATCCAATATTGAGGTCTCTGTCGCCAGTGGAAAAGTATCTGTTTATAGCAAAGATGTTAATCAAAATAATGAACGCAATGGAGTAATTATTACCCGAAATCAAAAAGTGCTTTATGATTTGGCCACCAAGAAAATCACAACTAGCTTGGTCGAATTTCCTAAACCCGTTCAAGAACCTAACAAGCCCAATGCCCCTTTTGTCTTTAAAGATACTCCCATGCAGGAAGTATTGGCCCTTTTTCGGCAGCAATATGGCATTGAATTTCTCTTACCTAATCCAGCCGCTCAGACCTGTCTGATCACGGCTGACCTCAATGGCCTCCCTTTTTCCAATCAACTCGATCTCGTTTGCCGTTCGATCGATGCCACCTACGAAAAAAGGGGGACGGTCATTTTTATTCAAGGCGGAGGCTGCAATTAACCCTTTAAACAAAACCATCCAATGAAAACAAAACTACCCTTATTCAAACACATTCATTTCATGATGAAACTGTCCATTTTCCCCTTTTTAGTTCTTTTAATGTGCACGAGTGTGAGCATTGCCCATGACACACAGGCACAAGAAATTCTAAATCGGTCTATTTCCATTCATGTCCAAAACAGTAAACTTTCTGCCGTTCTCAACCAAATAGAGGAGCAGGCGGATGTCAAATTTGTTTATAGCACCAAAATTAATGCGAGTCAAAAAGTCTCTGTCAATTCACAAAAGAATAAACTTAGTGAGATTTTAGACGAAATCTTAAGCCGTAATTCCATTCAATATGAGGTAGTAGAAAACCACATTCTATTGAAAAAACAAGTGATCGAATCAAAGCCTGCAGCCTCAAACGCGCTTCCTGCTGAAATTCGGATTCAAAAGGCAGACAAGCCCGTTAAAGGAAAGGTAAAAGATGAGAATGGACAAGCTTTGCTTGGGGTTAACGTATGGATTAAAGGAACGAACAAAGGCACCACTACGGCAAATGATGGTAGCTTTTCTTTAACCCTTGACAATGAAAAATCTGTATTGGTTTTTTCATTTGTTGGTTATAAATCATTTGAAATAGAAGCTAGCAAGGACCTCAACATCCAATTGGCGCCGGACAACTTGCAATTAGAACAAGTGGTCGTTACTTCAAGTGGAGCACAACACAAAAAATTTGAATCGAGTGTCGCGATTTCAACAATAAATGCCAAGCAAATCGCACAAAGACCTCCTTTGAACAGCATGGATTTGTTAAAAGTAATTCCAGGCTTATCAGCAGAAAGTAGTGGAGGAGATGGTCCTGGTTCCGTTCGTGTTCGAGGGCTACCTGGAGGTGGACTAACATTGATGGGTATCATGGAAGACGGATTGCCTGTATTACCTACGGGATTCTCGACTTCGCCATCGGCCGACCAGTATTACAAAGTAGATTTAAGCATTAAAACGGTTGAAGCGATTCGTGGTGGACATGCAGCAATCATTTTAGCGAATACACCAGGTGCCATGTTGAACATTATTTCAAACACGGGAGGCGAAAAATTTGGTGGAAAAATTAAATACACAAGAGGTCTCTCACAAAATGCCGATCGCTATGATTTTAATATTGGTGGCAAAATTGCGGACAAATGGTATTACAACGTTGCTGGATTTTTACGCTTAGATGATGGAATTCGTCCCCCATCTTTCCGGGCAAATGAAGGTGGTCAAGTGAAGGCGAATGTTTCTTATAACTATAAAGAAAATTCTTATTTCCGTTTTTATGGTAAATATTTAAATGACAAAACCACATGGCTTGTACCAGCATATTATGGATGGGATGGCTCGGGATTAGGAACTGCTGCCAAAGGATTTGATTTATTTACGGAAATTTTAACTCCAAGAGACACAAAATTCACCTTGAATGCCCCGAACAGCAAGTCCTATAACATTGATTTAGCCGATGGTGTTAAGATGAACAGTCAATATTTAGGCGCTGATTGGAAGCATGAAACAAATAATCATTGGACTATTCGCAACAATGTTCGCTACCAAGTCACTGATAGTAAGTTTAATGGGGCTCTAATTACAGCTCCTACGGCTTATTCTTCAAGTAAAAAGTATTATTATTTAGATGGCCAAGAAATTGTGAGTCCGACAGGATATTATACAGGACAATCGGTCATAACGACTATCAACACGGATCGTCAGTTTATTGACAAATTGGACATTAGCAAAAAAATAAACAATCACTTTGTTAGTTTCGGAGCTGGAATTCATACCTATGACGTCGATGCCATCTCTTTAGGTGCCGCATTCAATTCAGAAATCAAGAATCAACCCCGTGTCATTTTAGTTGGCTCCCCTACATTAGCCGCTGCAACAGGTACGAGTATTTCTGGTTACACGGATGGAAGCACAGTTACAAATTCCGTTTGGGCGTCTGATGAAGTAATTTTAGGCAAATGGATTTTAGATGCTAGTGTTCGTTTTGACCAATTTATCAATGCGGGAAAGCGATTAATCAATGCGACTCCTTGGACCAATACGAAGGACTATGAAGAAACTCAGAACCTAAATACTATTTCATTAGGTTTCAACCATTCGATAAATGAAAAAAATGCTATTTATGGTCGTTATACCAAAACATATAGTGCAATGACCATTGGGCAATATGCTGCATTTACTTTTAACCCTGCTACAGTTAAAGATAAAACGATCAATATGGCGGAAATTGGCTATAAAATAAATATGCCTAAATTCTCCTTATTTAGTTCATTAGTATATGCTGATTTGAATAACATCGCATCTTCGATGTTGATCCCTAATACAGTAGGTAGTTTCATTTCTGTGCCAACCTTTGCTTCAAGTCGTAATTATTCAGCCGAAATTGAGGCCACATATTCTCCCTCAAGCAATTTGAATTTCAAGTTGACAGCAACTTTACAAAATAGTAAATATACCTCCTATTCAGTCGTAGCTCCATCAACGGCACGGGCAGATTTGGCAAACAAGCCTTTTGTTTGGGATGGTAATTATGCGGAAAGAATCCCAAGTTATATGATTGACTTTGCAGCTAACTACAAATTCGGAAAATTCGATGCATTCTCAAACATCCGTTTTATTGGAAAAACTTGGTCAGCCCCATCAAATGTGTATCAATTAGGTGCATATAATGAGTGGACCACTGGATTAGAATATGCTGTTTCCAAAGCCATTGGTATTCGGGTTTGGGGAAATAACTTACTCAATAGCCGTGGTATGACGGAAGGAAATGTTCGCGGGGATCAATTCTTATTAAACGGGGCATTTGCTGAAGGTTCATTACAAATTGGTAGAATTATTTTACCACGTAATTTCTGGGCATCCCTAACCTATTCTTTTTAAATAATACGTATATTTTTAAAGGCCAAGAGGAAAATTTCACTCTTGGCCTTTTTTTGTTTACTAGGGCGCCATTTTATCAATTAATTGAGGAATAAGAATCCCTAAAATCCACTAACTTCGCGATACGCTGACGGGGTCTGTGACCACCGGCAGCTTCCGATCAGGTTTCACATGAAGAAAATACTAATTATCCGATATTGTCCCCAATGTAATTGGTTACTACGTGCGGCATATGTTGCTCAAGAATTACTAAGCACTTTTGAAAACGACCTCGGGGGCATTACCTTGCAGCCAAGTGAAACTGCGGGTGAATTTTCCATAAGCTGCGGTGCAAAAATTCTCTTTGACCGAAAAGCTCATGGGGGTTTTGAAGAAATTAAAGTACTTAAAAGGCTCGTTCGTGACGAGGTTTGCCCTGAAAAACCATTAGGCCATAGCGATAAATGATAGGACTCGTATTAGCAGGGGGTGCGAGTTCGCGCATGGGAACTGATAAAGGTTTAATTCAGGATATAACAGGTAATTTGTGGGCAAAAAAAGCCTTCCAGCTTCTCGAACAAGTAAATCTCACTAGCTACATCAGTATCAATCTCAAACAAAAAGATTCCTATTTAGCGTATTTTAACATGGCCGAATTGTTAGTTGACAATTCAAGCCTCTCTATTCAAGGGCCATTGAAGGGAATATTAAGCGCCCATCAACAACAGCCTGATGAAGACCTCTTTGTATTAGCCTCCGACATGCCCAATTTGACAAAGAAACAAATTTCTTGCCTGCTTGATTTTCAATCCGATAGGTCCGAATATGAAATCTGGATATATCAAAATCAAACTAGGCCAGAACCACTTTGCGCCATTTATTCTGCCCGTGTTTTAAAACAAATAGTGCTTAATCCCCCGACAAAATTCGGTTTATTGCCTCTAATAAATCAATACAAAACAGCCTATTTAAAAATCTCGCCAGATGAAATTGCCTGCTTTGTGAATGTAAACTATCCCAACGATTGAAAATTCGTTTTTGGAGCCTCACACAATTCACAGCAATAATCTTCCGGTAATTCCGAAAAATGGACTCCAGGCTCAATGCCTTTAGTTGGATCGCCATAGGTTGGATCATATCGACTAAGGCAAGTAAGGCACTCAAAGCGAAGTTCCCTTAGCTGCTCCTCTGGGCGCAATTCTGGAGAAGCAGTCGACAAACGAACCTGGCCAGCTCGAAATTTATAGAAAGATAAAATTGCTCTTCTTAATTGTTCCCCCAATACAAACTTAGGGACACCCGAACAAAACAAGGACCCCGTACGTTGGTTGGGATTAAAATCGTGGGCGCACAAAATATCATAAACGCGTATTAAGCCTCCCAAAATGGGTCGAGCCCGAACAACAATACCCCCAAAAACTTCACTCTTAGGCCTTGTTTTAATGCCCACACTTAATCCAAATGAGCGCGTATCATCAATGCTTAGATGCCGAACTAAAAACTGTTTCAAATCCAACCCTTCTGGACTGTGATCTTCAAGTTGAAAATTTAATTCATTTGCAGCATGCCGCATGTTGATTTGATGCTTTTCTAACAATAGATTCCATGCTCCTTTATCCTTTTCCTCAATACCCTTTATCATGAGCGATTTCCAAGGAGTAGATCCTAATTGTCCTACCTTCGTGTCCAAACAAAGTAGGCAGACTTCCCGTAAAAAATCACAAGAAAATAGCTCTTTCCTGCGATAAATCCCAAGCCAATACCGGTTATTATATCGATTTAATCCTTCATAATAAGGGAGATTAAACGCCGGCAAATTTGCTGGTGTATCCGCCTTGCGGATAATGAATCCCGCTAAATTCATCCGAGATAGAAGCTCATCTCCTTGGGCATCTATTCGATCATAAAAGGATTCCTGATCAGACCAAATCAAGGCTTCTAATTGTTTCGAAAATCCTGCTACGTCATGAGTATAGACTAGATCTGACCACTCATAAATGACATTGGTTTTAGGAAACCGAATAAACAAATGCCAAAAATGTGCTTCCGTTACAGAAGCTACCCAATTGATGTTTCCAGTTAAAAAAGGGGTAAAACTTTGGTTACTATCTGAAATGTTTATTTTCAGTTTTGGCTGATGATCCATTCCATCCAAAATATCCCGATAAACACCTTCACTTAACCAGGTCCCTTGAATAAAAACCTCTTCAGCTGGATAGGAGCTGACAATATTGGGATACATCTCCTTGTCTGCTTCATAGGCAATTCCTGCAGCTCCTAAACAACTAACTAAATCCATTAAAATGTCGGCATCCACAGGAATCAGTAATTGCTGCCTTAGCCCAAAACGAACATGTCGAAGTTTCAAGCTAGCCAACACGTTCAAAATCTTCAACAAGTCGCCTGGAGAAATAATTCCACCCAAAAAATTAATTTTTACGAAGCTCATACCAATTGGAATTCATGCATTGCGATGGGGAAATTTTTATTTTCATGACTTGGGTTTGTTAATTTCAACAAGCTATATCGCTGAAGATCTGTCAAGGAGTTCCAAGCTTTCAAGGAGATTTCCCACCCAAATTCTGCAGCTTTTATTCGAAAGCGAAGCGGAACTTCCGTGCCCAACATCCAATCACTCGTCAATTTTTCTGGGGGTACTACCATGGCTCGTTGGCCCGTATACTTTTCTATCCATTGAATTAATCGATTGGCATATTTCACTTGTTGCGTTTGGGTTTCACAAGGATCCAAAGCTAAAGACACCTTTTTCTCATTACTAAATTTTGCCCAGGCAGATAATGTTAATTTAATCCGAACGGCATCTAATTTAAATCGAACAGCCATGGGAATACAACGCATATTTGCTTCCATGAAATCCTCCTCGAATTTGAAGTATTCAATGCCCTCAAGGCCTAAAAAAATAGAAGGTCCTGTTTGTCTCATTTGATTATTTCTGTTTCAATGTTCGTAATAAAACCGCTTTTACTTCTGGGCGACAACTACCACATCCCATGCCCGCTCCAGTCAGTTGGCATAACTGCAAATGATCCTTACAGCCTGCTTTAATTTTATTAATTATATTTCCCTCCCCTACATTATTGCAAGAACAAATCACTTTCCCCAAAACAGGCTCTGGTGCTTCTCCTGATCGCAATAATAACAAGCGCTTTTCACTCAATTCAATTTTTTGTTCAATCAAAATCCTGAATTCCAAAAACTCCCGTTTATCTCCAATTAAAATAGCCCCAATAAGTCGGTCCTGGTAAATGATGCATTTTTTATAATAACGTTTCGCTTTGTCCAAGAAAATCACCTCTTCATAGGCGGGATCTTTGGGACATTCCACCACACCCATGGAACATAAATCAGCACCTTGAATCTTCAGAATATTCATTAATAATGAACCCGTATAAGGCATCGAAATGTCCCCCAATAAATAACGCGCTACGACTTCTGCTTGTTGCTCAGCCGCAGCAGTTATACCATATAAAGACCCGTCACACTCGGCAATTTCTCCGATTGCAAAAATATGGGGGTCACTCGTTTTCAAATAGGCATTCACACAAACACCTCGCTGCGTTTCAAGCCCAGCTTGTTTTGCGATTTCGATATTCGGTATCGTTCCAATAGCAATCACGATGGCTTGGCAAGACACGTGAAGTCCACTTTTCAGACGCGCACCTTCCACCGTATAATCGCCAATTAATCTTTCGATTTCATCATTGTAATGAATCGAGATCCCACGATCCATTAATTCTTCATGCAACAACTGGCTCCCTAATGGATCCAATTGCCGATCCATAAAACGTGAATTACGGTGTACCAAAATGACCGGAACCCGCATTTCCTCTAAAGAAGCCGCCAATTCAATGCCGAGCAAGCCTCCACCCACAATTAAAACAGGCCCTTTGTTGGGATCTAGGTGCTCACGAAAGCGATCAGCATCCATACGACTTCGCAACGTAAAAAGACCTTTTAATGGCGGCAAATCCCTCAACATAGCTGGCCTACTTCCTGTCGCTAATATCAATACATCATACCCGTGAATATCTCCCCGACTATCTGTGACCGTTTTCGCATCCCGATCGATCGATTCAATCCAAACCCCGCGGTGCAATTGTATCGCATGTTCGGTTTCTTCCGCGTCAGACATCTTCACCAAATTCATCCATGGCATGGCACCACTAATGTAGTCAGGCAATAAGACCCGATTATAAAAAGGTAATTCTTCTTTACTAAACACGACGATCTCATCGATGCCATTTGATTGACGGTAGGTTTTCACAAACCCACAAGCACCCGCACCCGCACCCACTACAATAATTTTCTGTTTTTGTTTTTGATAAGGTTTGACTGAAACAGCCGAAAACTTAAAATCAGGTTCCTTACTTTTGGGATCCACCAAACTAGACGTAACATTATTAACGCGATTTACATCTAAGCCCCCTATTTTCCCCCAATGCATTGGAATAAAAACAAGTCCCCGCTTCTGATCGTATGTTAGTTTCGCCTTCACGAGAACGGCTCCCCGCCGGCTTTTAACCTCTACTAACATCCCTTCTTCAATGCCTGCCTCTTTCGCATCCTCAGGATGAATTTCGACAAATGATTCCGCGATGTGCTGCTTCAGCTTATTGACTTTTCCTGTCTTAGACATCGTGTGCCACTGGTCACGAATACGACCTGTATTCAGGACAAAGGGGAAATCAGAATTGCATTTTTCCGACGTATTTTCATCTGAAACGGCATGTATCTGTGCCTTCCCACTGGGTGTAAAAAATTGATGGTCTGTAAATAACCTGGCTGTCCCTGCTCCTGTCATTCCCATAGGATAGGGCCACTGTACGGTTCTGTTTTCTTGTAAATTTGCATGAGATATACCACTCACATCGATGTGGGTCCCTGCGGTTAATTGAGCATGCTCCGCATAAATAGCGGCGGAATTCGCAAAATCAAAGCCCTCGTAGCCCATTTCTCGGGCAAAACGGCAAATAATCTCCGCATCAGGCAAAGCTTCTCCTGGCGCATCTACAACCTTAGGTAAATAGGAAATACGGCGCTCCGCATTCGTCATGGTCCCTTCTTTTTCTGCCCAAGCCGCGGCTGGTAAAATGACGTCAGCATAAGCAAGCGTTTCGACCTGATTGGAAATGTCTTGAACAACCACAAACTTTGCTTTCTTTAATCCGGCCTCAGCTTTGTGAACGTCTGGTAAACTAATCAATGGATTTGTACAAATGATCCAAACTGCTTTTAGTGTTCCTGCCTCAAGTGCGTCGAACATTTCGGTGGCACTCAAACCGGGTTTTGGTGCGATGCGCCCAGATGGAACCCCCCAGAATTCCTCCACTTCCGCCCGATGAATTGGATTCAACAAATCACGGTGCGCTGGAAGTAAATTGGATAAGCCCCCTACTTCCCGCCCCCCCATGGCATTCGGCTGACCAGTCAAAGAAAGCGGCCCAGCGCCTGCGCGGCCTATTTGACCCGTAATTAAATTCAAATTAATAAGTGATAGGTTTTTATTCACCCCCACAGCACTTTGATTCAAGCCCATCGTCCACATGCTTACATAGCCTTTGGCTCCAGCGATGTACGACGCTGTTGTTTGAATATCTGCTGGAGAAACACCACAAATTAAGGCCGCCTCCGCTAGACTTCGTAAAAAAACAGCGTTGCGATATGCCTCAAATCCCTCCGCGTGTAAGTGGATAAATTCTTGATCCACGGCATTCATTTCAATCAATAATCGCCCGATCGCATGATGCAAAACAATGTCAGTTCCGGGATTAAGCTGTAAATGAACATCCGCAATGGAACAAGTCTGCGTCCTGCGGGGATCACTCACAATGATTTTCAAATTCGGATTCCGTTCCTTGGCAGCTTCCACACGTCTCCATAAAATCGGATGACACCAGGCAGGATTTGCCCCAGCAACAAAAATAACATCCGCCAAGTCTAAATCTTCAAAAGTAACTGGGACAGAATCTTCGCCTAGACTTAATTTGTATCCCACGACAGCAGAACTCATGCACAAGCGTGAATTTGTATCGATGTTGTTACTTCCAATATATCCTTTGATCAATTTATTGATCACATAATACTCTTCTGTCAAACATTGTCCCGACGCATAAAAAGCCACAGAATCGGGGCCATATTTGGCAATCAAAGACTTAAATACTGCTGCTGTCCGCTCGAGAGCATCCTTCCAAGTCACCCGAACTTTTTCTTGATTTTTGCCATATCGCATCATGGGATAGAGAAGGCGATCAGCGGTATTATTCACCGTATGATGCAGATTTAACCCTTTGCTGCATAATTGCCCATCATTCACCGGGTGACCCGCTTCCCCTTCAACCGCCAGTCGGCCCAACGTATCTTTTTGGATAGACACACCACAACCAACTCCGCAGTAACAGCAGGTACTTTTGTACGCCGAATAACCGGCTTTCAAGTGCGTCTCCATCATTAAATTAAGCAACTGTTAATTCAGTCACAGGCTTTGATTCCGTAAAACGGGTAATGAAAACAATCACTGAAACGGCCATGGCAATCATACCGATGTAACCAAAGGCTTGCATATAGGTGATTGTTTCACTTTTAAACAAAAAGCCAAACAACATGCCTCCAACATTTCCTCCAGCACCTACAACGCCACTGACTAGTCCGACATGCTTCGTATTAACAAATGGAGTTATTGCATAGGTTGTTCCATTGGCCATTTTCAAAAACAAAGCAAATGTTATCATGGAAACGATGGCCATCGAAAGACTTCCTGCATGCGCAAAAAGTAAAAGGCCTAATCCTTCGAACAATAATACCGTTGCTAATAACAAGCCTTTACCTCGCATGCCAAAATTCTTTCCCACGCGATCTGCAAAAATGCCCCCTAATGCTCGCGCAAAGATGTTCATAAATCCGAAGGCTCCTGCCCAAAACCCCGCTTCCCCTTGGCTTAAATCATATTCTTGAACAAAATGCAGGGCTGCCACATTATCAAACGTAATTTCCATGCCAAAACAAACCGCATATGCCAAAGCTAATGCCCAAATTCGCCAATCATTCAAGACCGTATAATCTGTCTTCAATTTAGCTTGACCATCATATGCAATCTCATCGAAATTACCAGCTGGAGTGTCTTTGGTAAACCTAAAATATACATAGGCCATTAGCAACATCATCAGCCCAGGCAGAATCATCGCATACCGCCAGGCATCTGCTTTTACATAGCCGAAACCTACGATTGAGGTAAATACAACGGGCATCAACATATTCGTTACGCCTCCTCCTAAATTACCCCAACCGCCAGCAACGGCATTTGCTGTCCCTTTAATAACAGGAGAAAACATCATGGAGGTATGAAATTGCGTAATAACGAAAGAAGCACCGATAATACTAATCGCTAAACGAAACAAGAGAAAACTTTGATAACTTTCAGCTAACCCGACACACATAACTGGGATTGCTCCAAGCAAAAGTAGAGCCGTATAGGTTTTACGCGGCCCCCAGGTATCGCACAAACGACCGATTAACAATCGCGCAATAATAGTCCCTGAAACAGAAGCAATGATGATGTTTCCAATTTGTGATTTCGACAAATGCAAAGTTTCTTTGATCGTTGGCATCAAAGGAGCAAGCCCAAACCAGCCAAAAAAGCAGACAAAAAAGGTCATCCAAGTAATGTGAAACGTACGCATTTGAACGCCTCGGAAGGAAAAAATGTTTAATTTTTCGAGCGGTAGATTCTTATTCATAAATTGAAAATTAGGTGGATTACAAAAGAATATTGAGTTGTAAATAAGCCCAGGAGGCTTGTTTCTGGGCAGTTCCAGGAATTATCCCCTTTGCGACTTCCATTGATTCATTGGCATGTAGCCTGGCATAGCCAAATTCCAATACACTCGATTTATTCAACGAGTAAGTACTGATCCAATCTACTTCAATACCCAGATAAGAATCAATTTTTTGACCATCTAAGGCCTTTTGATCGGCTGCCAAAGCAAAGTAATGTAGGTCAACCCCAGAGTTAAATCGCTTATTTATAGACTGATATTTCGCTTTAACATAAACATTTGATAAGCCTCCAGCAGGAGAGCCCGTTCCAGCATAGAAATAATCCATCAACCCCCAAAACTTATGGGGGGTTCCATACAATGGATCAAATCGATGATTGGTTTTGGAACTTGAAAAGGCGTTGTTTCCTGAAACCAAATCCCAGCCAAAAGTATAAGCGATTTTTTGAGCTTGGTAGGAGATCGCGACTGAAGAAGTATAGGCATCCAGGCTCAAACCGTCCTTATCCTTACCCGTTTGGTAATAAATAGCAGCAGCGATATTTAGGGCTTTCGTTATAGGCGCTGACAGCGTCGTTCCTAACGTCCACCTGGCATTTGTTGCAGCAGTATGATACCGACGGCCAAACACATAACCCGTGTCGCTTCCCGCAATAGTTCGAGTGGAATCAATACTATATCCTCCAAACTGATCACTCAAAAGTAGAGCAGACCACCTAGCTTTTGCTTGGGTATTTGTGAGGTAAAGAAATTGCATTGATTTGTAGTTTTGACCCAACGCATTTGTAGACGGGGGATTGATCAATCCGGCAGTACCGTTTTTGGCAGATAAGCCCGAAGCATTAAGCAACGGTATAATCCCTGCAGGTGTTGGAACTAAATTCCCTTTGCTGTCTTTCACGTAGGGAAGTACATTTGCTGGTACATAAAAGGTACCATCATTTTGAAACGCTTCTGTATTTTGGTTGAAAGCAATACCTAAATCAGCTCTCCAGCCTTTGTTTAAAAGTTTCAAAAGAAGCGCATCATGCCTTCTCCCCTGTTGCAACCAATCTAAATTGCCTAGAATACGAGAATCGTCATAAATCAATTCTTGTCGGCCAATCTTCAGGCCCAAATAATCTACAAAACCAGGTAAACTGGTATCTTTTTTATTTGCCAGGCTAATTTCAGCCCATGCCTCATGCATCCCCAATCGAGAACCATCAGACGCTGAAATCGTAGAAGCATCCTGCCCCCAAACACGAATATCCTGGATAGATGCTTGGAACAACACTAGGCTACTTTTATAGGTACTCGTGATGCGAGAACGTTGTGAAATGAAGAACGCGGGGTCATATGTTTTCAGGCGTAATGTCCCTACGCCGTCGCGGTATTCTGAACGAGTTCGCAATTGGCCATTCCAGGTCCACTGTCCCAAAACAGGGCAGGTTAACAAGAGGAAGAAAGCGAGTAATTTATTGTTCATCTGATTCAATTAAAATATAAACGTGCCCATCTCTTACATCCACGGAATAGATCTTAAGCGCGCATTCGTCCCCACTTAGGCATTCCCCCGTTTTTAAGGAGAAGGTCTTTTTATGAAAAGGACAAGCAACTTTGGGTTCCTCTCCTGCCGAACCGATCATCCCGCGGCTCAAAACCATTTGCTGCTTGTGGGGGCACTCATTTTGGGTCGCATACCATTCGCCACGGCGAGCAAAATGAAATAGGGCCACTTGGTTAGATCCTACTTTCACACAAACACCCCCATTTTCAGGCACCTCTTGGGCAAGACAAGCCAGAACCCATTTTTGATTTATTGTTTCTATCATGGCTAATATTTCCAGGCTTTCGCCTTTTTTTGATCACGTAATACATCGAACTGAACAGATGGGTCCTTTTCTTCTGGTGCATTTACAAAATGGCTAAACCGTTTTCTGAACTCGGGATTTTCTACAGCTGCCTTCCATTCGCAGACATAGTTATCTACTAGCAATTGCATATCTGCTTCCAATGCTGCACATAAACCCAAGCTATCGTTTACCACTACATTGCGGAGGTAATCCATGCCCCCTTCTAACTTGTTTAACCAAGTTGCCGTACGTGTAAGTGGATCTGCCGTTTTGATATAAAACATTAAGAATCTATCAATGTATTGAATACAGGTTGCGCTATCGATGTCGCTGGCAAGTAAAAGTGCGTGTTGAGGTTTAGATCCCCCATTTCCACATACATATAGATTCCAACCCTTTTCCGTAGCGATGATACCAAAGTCCTTACTTTGAGCCTCTGCACATTCTCGAATACAACCCGAAACACCCCCTTTGATTTTATGAGGCGCACGAATTCCTCGGTATCGCTCTTCAATTTGAATCGCAAAAGAAACGGAATCGTGCAAGCCAAAACGACACCAGGTGCTTCCAACACAACTTTTTACTGTCCGCAAAGCTTTCCCGTATGCATGACCGCTTTCAAATCCTGCTGCAATTAATCTCTGCCAGATAATTGGTAAATCAGTTAAATGTGCACCAAACATATCAATGCGTTGACCTCCCGTAATTTTGGTATATAATCCAAACTCTTTGGCTAATTCCCCAATCACAATCAACTTTTCGGGTGTTATTTCTCCTCCTGGAATTCGAGGTACGACAGAATAGGTTCCCCCTTTTTGAATGTTAGCTAAGAACCGATCGTTGCTATCTTGCGCCGTATCATTTCCTTTATCTAATATCATTTCATTCCAAAGGCTCGCAATAATCGAAGCAACCAATGGCTTACACGTTTCGCAACCATCACCATTTCCATGCGCTGTTAGTACCGCATCATAAGAGCGCAAATCATGGAGCCGAATTAAATCCAATAATTCTTGTCGGCTATAGTCAAAGTGTTCGCATATCACATTCCGGACATAAATTCCTTGAGATTTTAACGTGTGATTAATAAGATCCTTCACCATGGGAATACAACCCCCGCATCCTGTCCCTGCTTTCGAGCACTTTTTAAGCTCGTCGACAGAGACAAGCCCCTGGTTGACATGCCCACAAATATCCCCTTTACTTACTGCCTCACAACTACAAATGATGGCGTCATCTGGTAAGCCCAAAACCCCCGCTGCTACATCTGATTCTCCTCCTCGAAAACCCAAAATAACATCTTCCGGGTTAGGAGGAAGCACAACCTTATTCTTGTAGGTTTGCAAAAGCATATTGTATTGCTCTGCATCACCGACTAGTATTCCACCTAAAAGTTCTTGGCCATCAGAACTTATATTAATCCGTTTGTATATCCCCTTATTTTTATCTTCAAAGACTATGGATTTGGCATCAGATTCCGCCGCAAAAGGATCACCAAAACTCGCCACATCCACGCCAATTAATTTCAACTTTGTACTCATGTCAAATCCAAGGAAGGTTTTTCCCTGTCCCAAAAGTGTAGCTACTGCAACTTCTGCCATTTCATACCCAGGAGCGACTAATCCATAAATCATCCCTTCATATAAGGCGCATTCCCCAATCGCCAAAATGGATGGGTCTGATGTGAACATACGCTGATCTACAATGATGCCACCGCGTGGACCAATAGCTAAACCGGCTGCACGTGCTAATTCATCACGCGGCTTTATGCCCGCTGAAATAATTAACATGTCGACTTCCAATAAGCTATCATCTTGGAATCGCATTCCTGTTATGTGGGAACCTCCTACAATTTCAGCCGTATTTTTTGCTGTATGAATCGAAAGACCCAGCGTTTCTAATTTTGATTGCAAAATAGCTGAACCAGCTTCGTCAATTTGACGAGGCATTAAACGGGGGGCAAATTCAATAACATGTGTATCGGATATACCTAAATCAATCATGGCTTTAGCCGCTTCAAGTCCGAGTAACCCTCCACCAATCACTGCCCCCGATTTCGCTTTAGGAGCCCATGCTTGCATCATTTCAAGATCCTCGATGGTACGGTAAAGAAATACCCCTTCTTTTTCCACTCCTGGAATTGGGGGCACGAATGCCGCAGATCCAGTCGCTAAAATCAAATAATCATATTGGACCAAAAGACCCTTAAATGAGCGCACAGTTTTTTCAATACGATTAATCTCTTGAATAGGATCCCCAACAATTAAATCGATGCCCTGATCCTTATACCAAGAAGCTGGAGCGAGTTGAAGATCTTCTACTGTTTTTCCACTAAAAAATTCACTTAGATGGACACGATCATAAGCTGGACGAATTTCCTCGCCAAATACCATGAGCTCTACTGTTTTGGTGGACCTAGCAAGTAGCTTTTCACAAAACTTATAACCAACCATTCCGTTGCCAACAATGATAATTTTCATACTGCTTGATTTTTAATTACAATAATTGTACTATTTCAATATATATTTCAATTGCACAAATATTATCAAGCAAAATGCATCTGATATGCCTAAAGGGGAAACACCCTATATGAATTAAAAAATGTATTTAAATGCTTGATTACACGACAAAGATGAATTGCAAAAAAATATAAAACAAATGTTTATTGATAAATATTTGCACTTGTTTTTGATTGATTTGCAAAATTAATGCAAAACATAGTTTGATTTTAAACCACAAAATGATTGTTTTTTAAAAAAACACAAAATATTATATAAAAATCAGTCGCGTATCATTAGCTTTGTTCGCAAAACATTTTTTTGCAACAACAAATATTGAATAATACCAAGAATGTAAAATTGACCTCCATGAAAAAACCAAGACTTTCTCTCGTGGGGGCTGGCCCAGGGGACCCTGAATTAATCACGTTAAAAGCCATCCGAGCGATTAAAGCAGCAGATGCAATTTTGTATGATGCATTAGCAAATCCGGAATTACTAGAATATGCAAAACTTGGATGCCACATTGAATTTGTGGGTAAGCGTTATGGTTGCCATTCCTTTTCCCAGCAGGAAATTAACGACCGCATTGTGAAACTCAGTCGAACACATGCACATGTGGTTAGACTAAAGGGGGGCGATCCCTTTATTTTTGGTCGCGCGCAAGAAGAAATTGAAGTAGCAGAGTCCGCAGGCATGGAGGTTGTGGTTGTTCCCGGCATATCCAGTGCCCTAGCGGTTGCAGCAAGTAACCGAATCCCATTGACCTGCCGAGGTGTCAATGAGAGCTTTTGGGTCACAACAGGAACTACGGCAAAAGGTGATATTTCTGCTGATTTGCAATGGGCGGCCCGCTCCTCAGCTACAGTGGTCATCTTAATGGCTATGAGTAAACTAGAAGAGATAATGGACCTTTTTGTAGCTCTGGGAAAGCAAAATACGCCTGTAGCCATTATTCAAAATGGAACAAGACCAAACGAGAAAAAAGTATTTGGAACCGTAAGGGACATTGTTTTTAAAAGTGAAGCTGCAGAGATAAGTAATCCCGCCATTATTTTAATCGGGGAGGTCGTAGCACTATACCCAGAAAAATTGTTTTCACTGGTCAAGCAAGATTTGATCACTTACTAAACGAAAGATGGAAACCATGCTAAAAAGCGCCTTAGATTCAGAAACAATCTATACTGAACTAATGATTCCCAGTTATGCTAATTTTGGGGGGAAAATACATGGGGGCACACTTTTATCCCTAATGGATAAGGTTGCCTTTATTTGTGCCTCGAAACACAGTGCTCAGTATTGTGTGACAGTTGCCGTAGAAGGGGTTGAATTCAAACAGGCAGTAGAGGTTGGCGACCTCGTTACCATTAAAGCATCGGTTATTTTCGTGGGAAATACGACCATGATTGTGGGCATGCGTGTTGAATCATTTAAGCCCACAGAAGGAATAATTCGACATACGAATTCCTGTTATTTCACCATGGCCGCCAAAGATTCCAAAGGGAATTTAATTGAAGTTCCTGGCTTAAGACTTGAGACAGATGAACAATTAAGGCGATATTGTAAGGGAAAAATCATTCGAAAACTTTCCCTTGAAAAACGGGATTTATTAAAACGTGCGGTAAAAGACCAGCTTATCCAAGATCTACGCCAAGAATGCAAAGAATCAGACAAATGCTTCATGAGTTAATTCTGATTTTATCAGTTTCGTGCGGGCATCAGTCCCAAAAATCTGCTACCTTCGCGATACGCTGACGGGGTCTGTGACCACCGGCAGCGTATAAACCTATTTAAAAAAATGAAGAATTATCTCAAGATTGCGATCGTTGCTATCGCATTACCACTACAATTGTTGGGCCAAGTTCTAATGCCCCAACCGCAAAAAATTGCCTTTCACACGGGAAAATTATCGCTAAAAAAAGGAACCTCGTTTACCTTAATAGGCCCACATAAACCCCAAATTCTCCAGGCAATGGACAGGGCAAATAAACGGATGATACGATTGTTTGGTACATCAGCGGGAGCCGCAATTAAGGCAAAAATAGATTCTGCAAAACCTGTAGAGGCATACGATTTAACCATCAACTCCGATGGAATTTTCATCTCAGCCGGAAGTCCGGCTGGGGTCCTTTGGGCATTTGAAACATTAACTCAGCTTCCCCAAAAGGAAGCCAATAATCTGTATTTGCCCTATTTGACAATAAACGATTACCCTAAGTTTGCCTGGCGAGGGATGATGGTGGATGTCGCCAGACACTTCATTCCGCTAGATATATTGAAAAGGAACGTGGATGCCATGGCTGCTGCAAAAATGAATGTGCTTCACCTGCATCTTAGCGACGACGAGGGTTTCCGTATTGAATCCAAACGCTTTCCAAAGCTACATGAGCTCGGTTCCGAAGGAAAATATTTCACACAAGATCAGATCAAAGAGTTAGTTCAATACTGCACCGAAAGAGGGATTATGGTTTACCCTGAATTTGACTTACCAGGACATAGCCAAAGTTGGTTCGCAGGTTACCCCGAATTAGCCAGCGAAGAAAAATCCTACAAACCAGGTCCAAGATTCAACTTTCCAACGGGCACATCGATGGCCCAGGCGATGCAAATGATTGCAACTGCGCCCACGCCAACCATTGATCCCACGAAAGAATCAACTTATGAATTTTTAGATTCCTTCCTAGCAGAAATGAAACCCCTCTTCCCGTCGGGATATTTACATTGGGGCTTAGATGAAAACAATGGCGTTGCTTGGAAAAACAACCCAAAAATTGTTTCATTTATGTCTGATAATAAAATTGCCTCAACCCACGAATTACAAGATTACTTCCTCCAACGGGTCAATAAAATTGCGATTAAACACGGATTTACACCGATCGCTTGGGAGGAAGCCTTCAATGAAAAGACTCCAAAAAATATCCTCATTCAAGCATGGAAGCCCGACATGATGGGCCCAGGGTTGGGCCTTGAGGCAATTCAAAAACAAGGTAATGAAGGGATTCTTTCTCGCGGATTTTATTTGGATCTCTTTTTACCTGCCTACATGCATTATTCAAATAAAGACCTCACGCAAAACAGCCATTGGCGGGGGGGCGAAGCGGCCATTTGGACAGAACTCGTAGATGAAAACGTATTTGAAAATCGGGTTTGGCCGCGTAGTTTAGCTATTGCAGAACGGCTTTGGTCTAATCCAGAAAAAATGGAAACCGATGATTTATATAGGCGTTTATTTCAAACAGAACAGTATTTAAGCAAGCTGGGCTTGCAAGGGACCAAGGGGAAAATGGATGCTATTGCAAAATATCCTTCGTTAAAACACTTTCTGCCTATATTAACACCAATTCGAGGGTATAAACGATTGATGGGAGAGATGTTAATTTCCCAAGAACAAAAAACAAAGACATTTACAGAACTCCGTGATGTGTTGCCAGCAGATTCAAAAGAAGCATTCGAATTTAGAATGAAGGTGAAAGCATTTTTACTAGATGGGAAAAAGGAGGCCATTCAAGCTGAACTACAAAATTGGGCCAGTATCGACACCACTGTCCTCCCTACACTGGCACCATTAGCACAACGGTTCAAAAATATCAGCCAAAAAACCTTGCTTTTCTTGGAAAACAAGCAGAACATTTCAACGCAAGAATTAATGGCTGAAATAAAATCAGCTCGCAAATCTGCTGGCGGTTTAGAGGTTAACATTTGGGATGAAATAGAGGCAATTGTATCAGGCCAACTAAAAGAGCGGCCTAAAACCATCTCATTATTATAAGTTTTTTATCAGTTTTGGGGACTATGTATGTGCATAGAAAGGCTTAACTTTGTCATGTGATTATCAGTTTATACGCTGCCGGGGTCGTGACCCCGGCAGCGTATAAACCCACTTTAAGAAACCTATTCAATATGAAAAATATCCTGCTAGGGCTATTAGCTCTCTGTATCAGTTCATCTATTCTTGCGAAGGGACAGCTCCCACGAACCATAGTAACGACTGATGGAGAAATCGATGATGTTGATACCTTCATCCGTATGTTGATGTATTCGAATGAATACCACGTCGAAGGCCTCATCTATTCCAGCTCCATGTGGCATTATAAAGGAGATGGGAAAGGAACAAAATTCACCTCAGAAATGGAAATGACCCGTAAGATGTACGGTGCTAAAACCGACCTGCGCTGGCCTGGTGTACAGTGGATTCAAGATCTACTGAAAGCCTATGCGCAAGTTCACCCTAACCTCATTTTACACGATAAAAATTTCCCAAGCCCCGCATATTTAAATAGCCTCGTCAAGGTAGGTAATATCGACTTTGAAGGAGAAATGGATCAAATAACAGAAGGATCGGAATGGATAAAAGCAAAACTGCTCGACAAAGATCCCGATCCGATCTATTTGCAAGCTTGGGGTGGAACCAATACCATTGCAAGAGCATTAAAGTCGATTGAGGAACAATATTCCGCCGACAAAAATTGGCCATCAATTAAAGCTAAAATCTCAAAAAAAGCCATCATTTATACCGTGATGGACCAAGATGCGACCTACAAAAATTACATTGGGGGACATTGGCCAGAAATTCGTGTATTCTACAATGCCCACCAATTTGCAAGTTTTGCATACCCTTGGAAGCGCATTATGCCAAAGGCAACACAGCCCTATTTCGAAGGGACCTATATGGCAAATAAAATCATTTTGGACCATGGCCCATTATTAAAAATGTATTATTCGTATGGGGATGGGCAAAAACAAGCGGGAGACGATGAACACATTCATGGCGACCCTGCGCATATACAAAATACGCAATGGGGGAATTTCTCGCCGTATGACTTCATTTCGGAAGGCGATTCTCCTGCATTTTTGCACTTAGTAGATGTTGGGCTGAACAACTTAAATAATCCCTCTTTTGGTGGATGGGGTGGACGGTTTGTGCAGGCCAAAGACAATCCTTATCGATTCGAGGATAACGATGAGTCTGCCGACTTCAATCCGGAAACAGGAAAAATGGACATTAATTATTCCCAAACTCGTTGGCTCATTGCTGCCCAAGAAGATTTTGCTGCTCGGGCTGATTGGTGTATTAAATCCTTTGCAGATGCCAACCATGCGCCACAAATTACGGTCAAAGAGGGTATGTCCGTTTGGGCGACCGCTGGGCAAAAGTTAAGCCTACATCTTGAAACCCGTGACCCGGATCGGAATGGAATAACTCTTCGTGCATGGCCCTACCCAGAAGCCGGTTCAGGAAAGGCAGACGTCGAACTAAAGGATCTCGTTGCACATGTTCAAATTCCAACAACAGCGCAAAAAGGAGATCTCTTTCATGTGGTCATTGAAGGAACCGACAATGGGAAACCAGCTTTGACAAGGTACCGTAGAGTAGTCATTCGGATTCACTAAATGGCTTCAAACTCTCCGAGATCGAGATTTTTTCGCACTTGGCCTGCTTTGAAACATTTACCATTCATGGAAATATAGACTCCTGGATCAAGAACTTGTACGAATGCTAATGCACTTCCAAGATTAAACATCCCATCGGAACTGCCAAATTTGTAGGGAATCATAGCGCCCGTTAATAGGATGGTTTTTCCATGCAGATGTTTCGCCAAATATTCAGCCGTTTGCGTCATCGTATCCGTGCCATGCGTAATCAAAATGTGATTAGAGGTCGTTTTCAGACAAGCGTCTCGGATTTGCTGGCGCTCTATTTCTGTAAAATCAAGACTATCCTTCATGAACAAGGTTTCAGTCTTTAATTCAAGCCGACTGCGCCCTTTCAGAAGCATTTCATGCAGATGCGTTTCTTTGAAAAACAAGCTCCCATTCAACTCATTATATTCCTTATCAAAAGTTCCTCCAGTAATATAAATCTGAATCATATTTATTTAATTTGTTGGTGAATAGATAAAACTACATGGTCCAAATACAATTAGCAACTACCAATGATGATTTAGTTGGCATATTAACCCTCCAGCAAGCCAATCTAAGAAGAAATATTTCTGAAGAAGATGCCAATTCACAGGGTTTTTTAATGGCCGAATATGACCTTGAGTTTATGCAAAAATTGCATGCAAAAAGCCCAAGTATCATAGCTAAGGATGGCGATCAAGTTGTGGGATACTCTATTGTGGCCTTGCAAGAGGAAGCAAAACAACATGATTTATTAGGGGATTTGGTTCAAAATATTGAAAGATGTCAATACCAAGGAGAAGGTATAGCAAATTATGCCATCGTAGGACAATTATGTGTGGGTAAACAATATCGAGGACAAGATTTAGTCCAACAATTATATGGAGCTTTTCGGGATAATTATTCCCATCAGTACGACTATTGTATTACGGATGTTGCACAAGCAAATCCTCGCTCATTAAAGGCGCATCACAAACGGGGGTTTCAAGTAATCGATACCTTGAGCTACGGGGGAATCGGCTGGGATATCGTTTTATGGGATTGGAAAAAATAATCAGAATATTGATTGCCCATTCTGCTCCATTTGGGGCAATTGCGTTATTTTATCAAAAATCTGATTACAAAAATGTGTAAATCGGAAAGTAGTAGACGCTGCCGGGGTCTGAAGACCCCGGCAGCGTCACCCCCCCACCTTTCGTTCCACGAAGAACGCCTTAGCTAAATAAACTGATAATTTCTACCCCCCAGGCACACGATGAGGCATATTTACACTCTTCCTCATCAAATTATTGATAAACCGCCTACTCTCCAAAACTCATTCAATACGATGATAAAGCATCATACTGATGATACTTCGATCGTAATAATTCAAATTAGGTCTTTGTAGGAATGCATGTAGATAGCCA
>JACCDU010094615.1_pt1 | contig 41625 bp, 38 predicted proteins | sample 7446081 | NCBI WGS metagenome assembly JACCDU01 (sample SAMN15323447, study PRJNA562643) | freshwater metagenome | isolation source: river surface water | place: USA:Blue River Watershed | collected 2017-08-17
GCCTGGGCCTTGTCGGCCGGCAGGCGTCCGAGTGCCTGATTGACGATGGCGCACGCACGCTTGACCTCGGCCAATGCCATCAGCAAGGCAACGGGCATGCGCTCGGTCGAGATCGCGAAGTGCTGCAGCGAACGCTGGGTCTGCGCGCCCCACAGTCGATCGGCCGGCACGGCGATGTCACCGAACGGATCACGCTCTGTTCTGTCCATGTTCGCCCCTTCACTGCAATTGCATGATGATGCGTAGCGCGCTGGGTACCGGCTTGCCATCGATTTTTCCCGGACGGAAACGCACATCGGCAAAGCGCAACGCCAGCATGTCTTCAAGGTAGCGCGGATAGCCGGGTGTTTCAAACAGCAAGCGATCCACACTACCCTGCTGGTTGATCAGCAGGATGCCGATGGCGGTCGACAGGCCGGTGATGTCTGCCGTGCCCGCCGGGTCTGCGGACGTGGCAGCCGATGCCGGCAACGCCAGCACAGGATCGAGGTCTTGCAGCAGTACCGGACGTTCGCTCAACTCGGCTGCCGGCACATAGCCTGCGGCGGGCGTCATTGCCTCGCTGATCGTCTCGCTGATCGTCTCGCTGATCGTCTCGCTGATCGTCTCGCTTGTCGTCTCGCTGATCGTCCCGCCGGCCGTCACGCTGAATGCATCGCTGGCTGGCGTGCCGGAGTCGGCATGCGCAGGCTCATTAAAGGACTGCTCCATGGACTCCTCTACCGGATCCTGTATGCGCTCCTGTATGGACTTCTGAACGGCCTCATGCGTGAGCCCGGCCACAGCATTATCCCGGGGCGGCAAGGCAGCGGCGTGTACGTGCGCGAACGACGTTTCGGCGTCGCCTTTCGCCAACAAACGAACGGCCAACAATCCTCCTGCATCGGCCCGGCTGCCACCCTGCCCTTGCCACCATGCGCGCATCCCCTGCAACATGCCCGCGAACGCCAGCAGCGAGATCAGCACGGCCAGCACCGCGCAGGCGCACTGTCGTGGCATCAATCCAGCTCGCGCCATGACACGCGGCGCAGGCTGCTGCCCGTGGCGACGGGTGTAGCACCCGGCAAGGTCGTGATCTTGCCGGTTTCATCCGTCAGCAAGGCCGTGGTCCGACCGTCGATCCAGACCGTCTTCACACCGCTGACCAAGCCCTGCTGATCCAGCTTGCGCGCAATGACGGTGGCCCCTGCGACGGGCAAATGAGAACCGGTGTACACATCGAACTGATAGACCCATGCCTGCGCATGGGGCTGGCAGGCGGCACTGTCTGGTACGTTGGCTATCACGCGCAGGATGCCCAGTTGCTGCTCGGGGTCGAGGGTGACGCGTTCACCGGAACCGGGCTCGGCATCCAGATTCAGGTACCAGCCATCGTCCGTCGTCCAGTCGACGGCATTGGCGCTGACGCTGCGCTCATCGGCGCCCGACGGCAACAGCTGCTGCTTCACCATGCGTGCCGATCCCTGCAGTTGGCCAAGCCCCTGCGGACCAAGCTCATCGCGGAAGGTATAGATCGACTGCACCGACTTGTCGGCGATATCGCTGACGCCAAGCAGCCTGCCGGTAGCGACCGTGACCAGCGAGACCTGTCGGTTGCCTATGCGCTTGAGCGTCAGCTCGGGACGGGTGGTAACCGGCTGCGCACGCCCGCCATGGTCAAGCCGGGCCAGCAGCGTTGCCGTGCCTTGTGTGGCTTGTGTGCCCGCCGATGTGCTGCCCGATGTGCCAGCTGATGTAGCAGATGAGGCACCGCCAGATGCGCTACTCGATGGGACGCTCGATGGGCCGCCCGTGCTTCCGGCATCGATGTCGAAGCGCCACACATTGCCCAGCAAGTCGCCGCCGTAGAGCCGGGCCGCTGTGTTATCGAGGGTGCTGTCTACCCAGGCATTGATCTGAGTCAGCCCGGCCGGCGCCGATGGGCTACCCGCCTCGGTATCGAGGCGGGATAGCACACTGCCAGTCCACGCATCGAGCACGAACAGCATGCCATGCCCGTTACCCGGATTGACGTTCGCATAGCCGGAGGTGAGCACGACGACCCAGCGACCATCGCGGCGCTTGGTAATCAGCGGGCGTCCCATCGCCAGCCCGAGGTTGGCTTCGCGCGCCACATCGAATTGCCACAGCAATGCAGGCCGGTCGGGCTGCGTGATGTCGAGCGCATAGTAGGCGCGGCCGCCGGCGCCAAGGCCACCGACGAGGATGGTGCGCCATTCCGTGGCCGCGCATGGGACGGCAGGCGCCGCCGGGCAGACATCACCCGCGACCGGTGTTCCATCATGCAGGTAACGGAAGTCGTTCGACCAATTGTGGTCGGCCAGCCGCCACAGCTCGGGCAACACTGCCGACGGCAAGAAGGCCCAGCGTTCCTGTCCGCCCTGCGCATCGAATGCATGCAGCATGCCGTCATTGGCTGGCAGGTAGAGCATGCGGCGTCGGTTCGCTGCGACCACGTCGCGGAATTCGCCGTAATTGTCATCGGCATACCGAAACGGTGGCTGGCCCACATGCAGCGGCGAGGCATTCACTGCGGCGCCCAGCAAATGTTCACGCTGCCGGAACAGGCGCAGCGCATGATCAGGCTGGTCTTCGTTGCCGCGCTGTCCACGCAGGTAGTCCACCAGCCGTCGTCCGCCGGCTTGCGGCTGGTCGGCCGTGGTCATGGCGACGCATTGCGACAGGCGGCGCAGACCACTACCCGGGCACAGGCCATTGAACAGCGCCTGCTCGCCGCCATCCATCGCGCTCCAGCGAAACTCCTTCAAGCCGCTCGCACTGCTGGTCGACGGCATCAGCAGCATGCGCGTATCGCTGTCTTCACCCGTCATGCGGTCAAGCAGGTAGGACGCTGACCACACGGTCTGCGGCGACACGCGCCCATCAACCAGCGTGATGCGCTGCGCCTCGAGATCGCCATCCCAATATACAGTGCGGTAGCCCGCGGCGTACAACAGGTCATCGCCGGGCACCGGCTGCTGGCTGCTGGTCGCAGCCGATGACGCTGCACCCGAACTGGCACGTATCACGCTCATCGCCGAGCCCAGAGCGCGCGCCAATGCATCGGGACTGCGGGCACTGAAATAACGGCCGCCGCCATTGACCGCCGCATGCCACAAGTCGTCGATGCGTTCGCCACCGGAAAAGAAGATCGGGTCCGGCCAGTCCAGCTTGCCATTGACAATGGCGCGGAAGTCGCCTTCGGCGGCGGTGTCGTAATCGTCGCGATAGCGCAGCGTCCCGTTGGCCCCCAGCCCCAGCGTATACGTGACCATGTGCTGGAAGCTGCCGGACAGCCGGCCCGGCAATGCGGGCACATTGTTCTCGCACAGGTCGATGCCGGTACCGCAGTTGCCATACACGGGCTGCCTGAGGTCGGTGTTCGCGTAATACGCGGCCACATCCGACAGCGTATTCATTCGCGGCCTTTGCCCCGTGGGCGGCGCAAACGATGACACGGTCATCGCCAGCGATCCGAACGCATCAACCTCCGGGCGGCTGCTGGTGTCGCCGGCCGACGCCGGCGCAATGATGGTCACGACATTCAGGTCGGAAAAGGCACGATAGCCACCGACATTGATGGCGGCGGCCAGCCAGCGCGCCAGCGACGAGGCATCGGCAGGTGCATTGGCTGCCACCTCATGCATGACCGCGACTGGTCTGCTGGTGATGACTGCACCATTGACACTAATGCTGAACACGCCAGTGAAGCCCGGCACCGGCGTGTTGTTGATGGTTGAAATCGTCAGTGTCGCGACGCGTGCCTGGCCGACGGGCATGCCATCGAACATCGGGCGCGGCAACGCATGATCCGTGTCGCCGACTTCGGCACTGCCGTCCAGCGTGAGCGGTCCGTAGCTGGCACTCTCGCCATCGTTGTTCCAGTAGCCGTCGGTCGACAGCAGCGTGTAGTTCTGCTGGCAGGAATAGCGCACCGGATCCTTGTCATCTTTCAGCAGTTTGCCTGCGTACAGCTGGCCGGCCTTGGCCAGCGCGCCGCGCAAAGGTGTGCCGCTGACGGGGACGACGGCATACAGCTTGCCGTAGAAGGATTGGCGCTGCGCGGCATCGAAGTCACGCACCGGCAGGAAACCGATACGGCTGGCATCGACACCGGTCTCGCTGGTCGTCGAGTAGCCGACGCGCGTGCGGGCATCGAAGGACGCGAATGCGCGGCCGACGGCGGTCTTCATGGTCAGCATGCGGGTGCGGTGGTAGCTGAACCAGTTGGCGAAATTCTGCCGCTCGTCGCTGCCGTTCGGGCCCGAGGCGGCACCAACGATCACCTTGCGCCAGCGCGACGCGGCCGGGCTGCCTGCCGCGAGGGACTTGTCCTTGCAGTGATCATGGACGCTGTTGTCGCCGAGATGATCGGACTGGTTGCCGGTGTAGAGGAAATAGTGCGCCGCGTCGGGCAGGTTGGGCCAGGCCGGGGAAGGCGTGCAACTGCCGGCCTGTGACCAGCAATCGGCGGTATAGCGCACGGTGGGCGTCGAAGCCGGCACCGCAGGACTGCTGTCGGCACTGCGCCAGGGCATGAAGCCGGTGGCCAGATTGACGCGCAGCGAATCGGATTGAAAGCCATCGTACAGCGCGCTGCTGAAATCCTGTGCCGGATACGGCTGGCCGGCATGATCGACCGGCGCCGGATAGCTGATGGCGGGGTTGTAGTAGATCTTGTTGCAGGCACTGCTGCGATAGCCGACGGTATTTTCATAGCCGTTGGTGACGACGTCATCGCCAAGGTAGCTCCATTGCATGCTCGATGAATCGTCGAGGATGAAATACAGGTTGGGCTTGACGACCTGAGAGGCAAGGAAGCGCAGCGGCGCGGTAGCGATGTCCGTGCCCGCATTGCTGGCGGGCGCCTGCGCCTGCGCAGGCGTGGCGATCGCCAAGGCCAGAGCCAGCAGCGATCCGGCCGACCTGACGGTTTGCAGGAAATGGCACACGCGCTTCACAGGTGCACCAGCACTTGCGTGAACACCGTCGTGTTGCGCGGCCCGCGCACTTGCGTCGTCACGCGGTAATAAACGCGCTCACCGGGCAGGATGCGCAGCGCAGCGCCATAACCCAGTTGCCCGCGGTTGCCCCCGGCGCCCTGGGCCGGTTGGTAAGACAGGCAGCTGTTGCCGCCGGCCTGGGTCGCGCCGGCCTGACGACACATGCGATGGATCGCAAAGCGTATGCGGTTGCCTGCGCCATCGAGCGCCAGCGCGGGGGCGGCTTTCACGCAGCGCGCCACCCCACGGCTCGCGCAGCCGTCATCATCCCAGTCGATGCCGACCGTGGTGGCCGAGCCAGTCGCCGCAGCGCCGGTGACCAGCAAGCCATCGGGCACGCTGGCGTAGTAGCCCAGCGCCGGCTGGTCGACCTGCAGCGCCGTTGCCGGGGCGGCCGACGATTGCGCGGCCAGCCACGCAACGGCCGCCTCGGTGCCTGCATCCGAACCCAGCACCGCAGATTCGCGAAAGGCCGCATTGCCGGCCAAAAGCAGGTCGGTGCCAACCATGCGCGCCAGCGCCAGTGCCGCGACGCACATGGCCACCATCAGCGTGAGCGTGACCACCAGGCTGCCGCCGGCCTGCGCACTTTCCACACCTTCTGCGCTCCCTGCAGCGCCTGCGCAGCAAGCGCTCCACGTCGGATGACATCGAAGCGCCTTCATGCATCGCTCCATAGCGCATTGCGCAGCGGGACTTCAGTCTCGATCACACGATAGCGATAGCAACGGGCATTGGCGGCGGTGCCAATCGACAGACTGACCGGACCCAGCTGCCCGCTCACGGCATCACCTGCGGTCCATTCCGGCGCCGTCGTCTCGCATGGTCCTTCCTTGCGCTGCGCACTGCGCAGCACGATGGCAATGCGCACGGCCAGCACACGCTGCCAGTCGCCGGCATTGCCGACCGTGCCATTGCCATCGGCATCGATGAGATCGTCGCTCCACCAGGTCACGGCGGGCACCGGCTGTGTACCGGGCCGTGCATCGAAGCCATACTGCGCCTGCAGGTTCACGATATCGCTGGCCACAGCGCTCGATGACCAGTTGCCGCTGGCGATATCGAATTTCGACTGCTGCAGAGTGGCATCGGCGCCGATCGCATAACGCCACCGGTGCACTGACCCGAGGTTGACCAGTGCGCTACCCGCGGCATACCCGCCCGCAGGCACGGCCAGGTTCGGCAACGCGGCCGCTTCGATGCGGTAGGCACCGATCGGTATGAGCTCGGCCTGCAGCAGCAGGCAACGCGTGGTGCCAGCCTGCTGCAACATCAGCCAGTCGCCCGGCACGACCCCGAAGGTGCTGTCGACCGTGAGGCTGGCGCTGCCCTGCGCGAAGGCCGCCACCAGTCGAGCAGCCGGCAAGGATTGCGGCTTGCCGCTGGATAGCAATTCGATGCTGTCCGGTGCACCGGCCGAACCGTTGACGATGATCAGCGGCTGCAAGGGTATCACCGGCCCCAGCGTGACGCCGGCAGCGCGCGTCAGGTCGCAGCGCAGCGCATCCGGCGGCCCCAGTCCGTTGCCGGCCATGCGCAACTCGCGCACCAGCGACAGCATCGCCAGCGTGCCATCGATATTGGCGGCCGACATGCCGGAGACGGATTTGCGGCGCGCGTCGAACAGCACGCCGACCTTCAGCACGAGCGCCATCACGATCATGCCCACGGCCAGACCCACCATCATTTCGGCCAGGCTGTTGCCGGCCCGGTGGCGAGCAACGATGTTGCGGGTACCGATGCTGCGGACAGCGCCTGCTGTCGGATGGCCATGGAGGGCTGCGTGTCCTTGCATGGCCATCCTCAATCGCTGATCACGGCCTGCACCTGCATCTGGTGCGCGCTGCGGTCGGACGGCGCCTTCCATTGCAGTGTGATCGCCACGCGGCGTTGTGCATCGATGCTGACGACCGGCTGCAGCGCGGCAGCATCGGTGCCGGGCAAGCTTGCCTGCACCGTCGCCAGCCATGCCTGGTAATCGTTGGCGCTGGCATCGCCATAACGCGCCTGCAGGGAAGCCAGGGAACGGTCGCCGCTCCACATCCGCGCCACCAGTGACGATGCGAGCTGGCTGGCCTGGTTGCGGTAATGCGCATTCGCGGATTCGGCCAGCACCGAGGACAGCAGTCGCAGCAGTGCCAGCATGCCGACCGAGAACAGTAGCAAGGCCAGCAGCGCATCGACCAGCGAACCGCCGCGCCGGCGTTTCGGTATGAGAGAGGACAGGATGCGCATCGGCACGTGATCCCGCATCAGTTGCATGACTGGGGTTCGCCGGTTGCGGCCATCGGGTCGCACAAGCGAATCATGCCGCTGGCGCTCAGCATCACCACCAGCCGCCGCACTGTCGTATCGGCTGCATGCAACACATCGATGCGGTTGACTTCGCTGCCACTGCCTGTCGCCGGCGCTGCGCCATAGGCATTGAAGGTCACGGAAGCCGGCATGCGCAGTCCGGCTGCCAGTGGCGTCGTCAGTGCCGGGGCGCCGGTGCCCGGGCTTGCGCCCCAGCGTGCCGGACGCGTTGCCGCATCCAGGGCGCGCAAGCTGCGCGGGCAGCTGGCAGTGACTGTCACGCAGCCCAGTGTCCAGACGGTATGCCCTTGCGCATCGCCCAGCGTCACCCGCATGTCCTGGTTGCGTGTGATGGCTTCGCTGCGCGCCAGCTGCAGCACCGCGACCAGGTCGCTTGCACTGTTGCGCACTTGGACCGCATGCATCCAGTGCGCCATCGACGGCACACCGAGCGCAAGGATGATGGCGACGACCGAAATGGTGATCAGCAGCTCGATCAGGCTCAGCGCTTTGCATCGACGATGGGCATGCCGAGTCAACATGAGGCCTGCCTTTTTTCGATCCAGCAGTCGACCGGCGCCGTGCCCCAGTCCGGGGGCAAGGTGGTCGTACGCTGGGTACCGCGATGGTCGAGCGTGTAGCCGAAGCTTGCCATCGAACCGTCGCCGCGTCCGGCGGCGGTCAGCAGGAAAGACTGGCCATCGGCAGGCACCGTGCAATTGAACGTGAATTGTCCGGCCGGTGGCAGCGTGACGCCGCAATTACTGGCGGCATTCGCATAGCTGCGATGGTCCTGGTAATGCTGCTCGAGCCGCATGCCGGTCAACAACAGGCCACTGGTGGCTTCGGGTATGCGCGAACGCAGTACGTGGTCGCGATAGGACGGTACCGTGAACACGGCAATGATCGCGGCGATGGCCAGTGCGATCATCAATTCGATCAGGCTGAAAGCTCCAACAAGGCGCGGGCGCACACCAGCGCACCGCGGCAAGACGGCGAAATAACTGGCTGCAGGAAAACCATACGGCATGGCTGACGATCACGCATGTTCAGGCAATGCCCGAGCTTGCGCTTCGTACAGGAATTTGCAGGGATTGTTAGTGCTGACGCTAACAATTCATGCGGTGTAATTGATTACCGCAGAATTGTTCGGGAGGATTGGCTATCGGGGACAGCAGCGCAGCCGCCGACGCGGCACTGCGCTGGAATGCGGGGCGGACTCAGGCCGCTTCGAGCTCTTCTTGCTCCATCACGCTGGCTTCGATCACGCGCAGATCGTTGTCACGTGCGAAGTCGCGCAGGAACAGGTAAGCCAGCGGCTCGAGGTCGTGGATGCGCGCATCGACCAGCACCGAGCGCACGCCATCGACCAGGCCCGGCCTCACGTAGGGGGAATAGCGCAGGTGACGGTCGAAGCCGGGTTCGGCGTCGGGGTGGAACTGGCTCATGATGCCGCACAGGCGATCGGCCCAGTCGCTGGGACGGAACTGGCGACCGGCAATGGTCAGGCCCTGAATGATGAAATCGGTAGGGGTAATCGTCGATTCAATGTTCGGGTTTGCCATCTTTGCCGTACTTTCCTTGAGCCTTGTCGGTGGAATCCGCATTTATTCTGCGGCAGCGCAACATCAGGCGCCATGATACCGGAGGCAGTGGTCATACCTCAAGGAGAAGTGCGAAACTAAAGCAAAATGGTCGGAAATAACAGGGGTTTTGCCGCTGTTTAACCCAACCAATTGGCGACCGATACCATCAGAAGTAGCAAAATCCATAACAAAAGCGCGCGCCAGATCAGGCCGACCGTGCTTTGCAGCGAACGCACCGACGGTTCCTCGCCGGGCAGGATGTCGATATCGGTCCCAGGTTCGAGTACGGTGACGTCCACATTCGGCAAGTCGGGCGCATATTCGGCCGGCGTACCCAGCCTCACCCCCATCGCACCGCCACCGGCCGACAGGATGATGCCGACCGATTCGTCGCGCCAGCGGCGCGCGAAATTACGCCACGCATAGACCGAGTCCTCGAAGTTGCCGACGATCGCGAAGGCGATGGCGGTCAGGCGCGCCGGCACCCAGTCGATGTAATAAAACGCGCGCGCGGCAAAGCGGCCGAAGCCTTCTTGCCGCAGGTGCTCGGGCTCGTTCCATGCGCGCGCCAGGTATTCGGCGACGCGATAGAGCACCGCGCCGGCCGGGCCGAAAGGCATCAGCAGCCAGAAGAACACGCCGAACACGTTACGGTGGGTGGTGACCAGCGCATTTTCGACGGCGAGCCGCGCGACTTCCTTGGCGTCCATGTCGACGGTGTCGGCCTTGGTCCATTCGGCCAGCAGACGACGCGCCTCGGGCAATTCGCCCGCGTTGAGCGCCAGTTGTATCGAGGTGAAGTAGTGGCTGTAATGGCGGAAGCCCAGGGTCAGGTAAACGATGACGATGGACCAGGCCAGTTGCGCGACCGGGCCCAGCAGGGCCAGCAGCCAGTAGATGACCAGCGTCGGCATGAACAGCACCGACAGCATCACCAGCCAGGCCAGGCGGCCATGTTCGGGGCGGCCGGCATTGAAGCTGTGCTCGACGCGGGCGGCGAAGGCGACGATCCAGCCGTAGAGCGCGTTATCTTTGCGAAGCGGCCGGAACTGCTCGATCAGCAAGACGACCAGGATCGGGAAGAGAGTCATGAAGGGCTGGTGTGGGTTTTATGTCAGGATTTGTTTCGTAAGATAACGCAGCAGGTGCCGGGAATCAAACCTTCACGATCGGCATTCACTCGCCCGCCTCACCCTCGGCTCGCAGGAAGTGGTACAGGTTGCGCAGCATCGCCGCCGTCGCCCCCCAGATGAAATAGCGCTCCCACGGCATGGCATAGAAGCTGCGGCGGCCCGGCCGGTTAGGAAACTCGGCGCTGCGCAGCTGATGATTGGCGCCATCCATCAGGAAGTCCAGCGGCACTTCGAAAATTTCGGCGACTTCGAATTCGTCGGCCGCCAGCTCGAACGGCGGATGCACCAGCGCGACCACCGGGGTGACCTTGAAACCGGTGCCGGTCTGGTAGTCGGGCAGGTTGCCGATCACTTCGATATGCCGGCGCGACAGGCCGATCTCTTCCTCGGTCTCGCGCAGCGCGGTGGCGATCGCATCTTCATCTTCCGGATCGACGCGGCCGCCGGGGAAACTGATCTGGCCTGCGTGATCATGCAGGTGGGCGGTGCGCATCGTCAGCAGCATGCGCAGCCCCTCGTCGCGCACCACCAGCGGCACCAGCACGGCGGCCGGCACCGGCGCACGACCGGAAAAATTCTTTTCCTCTTCATCGCCGAACTCGGGAGACCAGGCCACAGGCGCGCGGAAGCGCGCACGCAGCCAGTCGGGCACCAGCTGCGCGACCGGTACCGGCGGCTCGCCGGCCAGCGCATCAATGGGCGCGAGGGTGGGATCGATGATCTTGTGCTTCATGCTGCCTGCTTCATTCAACGTGCTTGATTCAATGCGCTTGATTCAACTTGCGTCCATGCCTTATTGCAGGATCGTACCGCAGGGTCGGCGATGCCATACGAATTGCAGGTAAGGACGAAGAACAAAAAGAAAAGGGCACCCTCGGGTGCCCTTGTTCTTTGCGAGTCGCGAGGATTACTCCGCTGCGGCTGCAGTACGACGGGTCGGCAGCTTTTCGCGGATACGTGCGGACTTGCCCGAACGCTCACGCAGGTAGTACAGCTTGGCGCGACGGACGTCACCGCGACGCTTCACTTCGATCGACGCGATCAGCGGCGAGTACAGCTGGAAGGTACGCTCGACGCCTTCGCCCGACGAAATCTTGCGGACGATGAAGTTCGAGTTCAGGCCACGGTTACGACGCGAGATCACGACGCCTTCGTACGCCTGAACGCGCTTGCGGTTACCTTCAACCACGTTCACGTTGACGATGACGGTGTCGCCCGGTGCGAATTCGGGGATGTTCTTGCCGAGGCGGGCGATTTCTTCCTGCTCGAGTTGCTGGATCAGATCCATGTCTTTTCTCCTGAACCATCTTGCCGGCGCTGTCATTGCGTTGTGCCCGGTAGAGGATGGGGTTAACAAAATCAGGCAATGCCTGAGCTTACTGCTTTGCTGCTACTGCTTAACTTGCCTGGTACTTCTTCAGCACGGCTTCATCAGCCTTGCCGAGCAATCCTTCCTTGCGCGCCTGCTCCAGCAATTCGGGCCGCTTCTCGAGCGTTGCCTTCAGTGCTTGCTCGCGTCGCCACTTCGCGATCTCGCCATGGTGGCCACCAAGCAGTACGGCCGGTACCGGCTGGCCTTCGTATACTTCCGGTCGCGTGTAGTGCGGGCAATCGAGCAAGCCGTTGACAAAACTGTCTTCGACTGCCGATGCATCGTCATTCAACACGCCGGGCAGCAAACGAATCACTGCATCCATCAGCGCCATCGCCGGCAGCTCGCCGCCGGACAACACGAAATCGCCGAGGCTGATCTCTTCGTCGACACAGCGCTCGATGAGACGCTGATCCACGGCTTCATACCTTCCGCACAACAGCACCAGTCCCGGTTCGGCTGCCAGCTGCGTCACCTTGCGGTGATTCAGTGGCGCGCCTTGCGGCGACAGGTAGACCGTGCGCGGCTTCGGCAATCCTGCTTCCTGCTGCCGCGCGCGTGCTGCCGTAATCGCGGCTTCCAGCGGGGCTGCCATCATCACCATCCCGGGGCCGCCGCCATACGGGCGGTCATCCACGGTGCGGTGCTTGTCGCTGGTGAAATCACGCGGATTCCATAGCGTCAGGCCCAGCTTCTGCTGCTCGAACGCACGCCGCGTAATGCCGGATGCGGTCAGCGCCGTAAACATCTCGGGGAATAGCGTGATTACGTCAAACTGCATCGCTCTCCCCTGCTGCGGGACTGTCGTCCCTTCGGACAGGATGCGATCAGTAATCGCGTTCCCAATCCACTTTGATCTTTTTGCCTGCTGTATCGACTTCGGTAACGAAGCGATCGACAAACGGTATCAACAGTTCCTGCGCCTTGTCCGTACCTTGTGCAGGAAGCTCGACCCGCAGTATCGGGTGAGCGCCATTGTCGATCAGCCCGGCGACGGTACCGAGCGCGTCGCCGCGCAGGTTTTCGACCGCATGACCGATCAGGTCGACCCAGTAGAACTCGTTGTCGTCCAGCGGCGGGAAATGCGCCCGGCGGATCTGCACGGTAGCGCCTTTCAGCAACTCGGCGGCATTGCGGTCGGGTACGCCGACCAGCTGCGCGACGATGTCCTCGCCCTGGGTGCGCACCTGCATGACATCCACATCACGCAGGGCTGGCTTGTCCAGCCACCAGGTCTTCGCACTCAGCAGTGCGCTGGCTTCGGACGAATAAGGCCTGAGCCTGATCCATCCATGGATGCCGTAGGCGCCGGTTACATGCGCCACCAGCACCAGATCTTCAGGAACCGGAATTCCTGCGGTACTGCTTACTGCCAAATCAGGCTGCTTTCTTGGCGTTGGCCTTGACCAGACGCTCGACGGTCGGCGACAGCTGCGCGCCAACGCCGGTCCAGTAGCTCAGGCGGTCTTCCTTGACGCTGAAGCCTTGTGCCTGGCCAGCTGCGATCGGGTTGTAGAAACCGATGCGCTCGATGAAGCGACCATCGCGACGGTTGCGCGAATCGGTTGCGACGATGTTGTAGAACGGGCGCTTCTTGGCGCCACCACGGGACAGACGAATAACGACCATGATCTTCTCGAAAAAAAGGGGTACGGACGGGGAAAAGTCCGCGATTATACCGTTTTTCCCCTACCGGCAACAAGCACCATGGCGGACGGGCTTGGCGTTTGCGCGGAATGCCTTGCTGCGGCACACTGGCGGCTGCAGAAAAATTGCCGGCAAGGTATAAAACCGGCAACACTTCGGGCGCTGTTGCGCGCCTTTGCCCGGGCCGGATCGCCAGAATCTGCGCGGGTTTTGCACCCTTTCGCCATTTTATCAGCCGCATCGCCCCCGCCATCACCGATGAACTCCCCGCACAAGAACAAGACCTTCACCGCCCTGTTATCGTTTTTGCTAGGCATGCTCGGCGTGCACCGCTTCTACCTTCGCGGGCTGGGCGACCGCTGGGGCTGGCTGCATGCGGCCAGCCTGCCGGCGACCGCCGCCATCATGGCGACCGACCCTGGCCGTCCGCTGCTGATCAATGCGATCCCGCTGGTGCTGTCGATGCTCGTCGCCACCATCGAGACGTTCGTGATCGGCCTGATGCCAGATGAAAAATGGGATGCGACCTACAACCCGGACTCCGGCGTGCAATCGGACAGCCAGTGGTTCGTCGCTGTTCTGATGGTTGCCAACCTGTTCTATGGCGCGACCCTGCTGCTGACGGTCATTGCCCGTTCATTCGACCTGTGGCTGACCGGCGGCGCGTACGGCTGACGCGCCTTCCCTGCGCACCATGCAAAACGGCCGGGTTTCCCCGGCCGTTTGTGTTGGTACTGCCGCTTTGCAGACCGCGCGGCTGATCAGAACTGGTCTTCAGCCAGGGCCAGCACGCCGGCGCTGCCCTCGACGATCGCCACCTTGGCGGCGACAGCCTGCGGCAGCTGGTGGTCGGCGAAATAGCGTGCGGTTGCGATCTTGGCCTTGTAGAAGGCGGCATCGCCATCGCCGGCTTTGAGCTTCTCGGTCGACACCAGGGCCGCACGGGCCATCTGCCAGCCGCCGAACACGACGCCCGCCATCTTCAGGTAAGGCACGCTGCCCGCGAACGCCGCCTTGATATCGGTCTTGGCGGTGGCAGCGATGTAATCGACCACGGCTTCGAGCGCGTTGCTGGCTTCCGCCAGGCGCTTGGCGATCACGACCAGTTCATCCGAGCCGGAAGCCTTCAGCGCCGCTTCGGTCTCGCGCACTTGCGCAATGATCTTCTTGGCGACAGCGCCGCCGTCACGTGCAGTCTTGCGGCCGATCAGGTCATTGGCCTGGATCGCGGTCGTGCCTTCGTAAATGGTCAGGATGCGCGCATCACGATAGTGCTGCGCCGCGCCGGTCTCTTCGATGAAGCCCATGCCGCCGTGCACCTGCACGCCGGTCGATGCGACATCGATCGACATTTCGGTCGACCAGCCCTTGACGATAGGCACCATGAATTCATAGAACACCTGGTTGGCCTTGCGGGTCGCCTCGTCAGGGTGATGATGGGCTGCGTCATGAGCGGCGGCAGCCACATACGACAGCGCACGCGCCGCTTCGGTCTGCGCGCGCATGCTCATCAGCATGCGCTTGACGTCCGGGTGATGAATGATGGCCACCGGACCCGGCGAGCCGGCCAGGTCGCGCGACTGGACGCGGTCCTTCGCATAGGCCACCGCCATCTGGTAGGCACGCTCGGCCACCGAGATACCCTGCATGCCGACGGCGAAGCGCGCCGAGTTCATCATGATGAACATGTACTCGAGGCCGCGATTCTCTTCGCCCACCAGATAGCCGGTAGCGCCGCCATGGTCGCCGAACTGCAGTACCGCGGTCGGGCTGGCCTTGATGCCGAGCTTGTGCTCGATCGATACGCAGTGCACGTCATTGCGCGCGCCCAGCGAGCCATCGGCGTTGACGTTGAACTTCGGCACGATGAACAGCGAGATGCCCTTCACGCCTTCCGGCGCGTCCGGCGTGCGTGCGAGCACGAGGTGGACGATGTTCTCGGCCATGTCGTGCTCACCGTAGGTGATGAAGATCTTGGTGCCGAACACCTTGTAGGTACCGTCGGCCTGCGGCTCGGCGCGCGAGCGCACCAGCGACAGGTCGGAGCCGGCCTGCGGTTCGGTCAGGTTCATGGTGCCGGTCCATTCGCCGGACACCATCTTGGAGATGTACAACTGCTTCTGCTCTTCGCTGCCGGCCGTCATCAGCGCTTCGATCGCGCCATCGGTCAGCATCGGGCACAGCGCGAACGACACGTTGGCGGCGTTCAGCATTTCGATGCACGGTGTGCCCAGCAGCTTGGGCAGGCCCTGACCGCCGAATTCCACCGGATGCTGGATGCCTTGCCAGCCGGCTTCACCGAAGGCCTTGAACGCTTCCTTGAAGCCGGGCGTGGTGGTGACGTGGCCGTCGTGCCAGTGGCTGGGCTGTTGGTCGCCGGTCCAGTTCAGCGGTGCGACGACTTCGCCGCAGAATTTGGCATTTTCTTCCAGCACCGCTTCGGCAGTGTCGGGAGTCGCATCCTCACAGCCCGGTAGTTGGCTGATGGCCTCGAGGCCTGCGAGTTCGTTCATGACGAACAGCATGTCCTTGACGGGCGCGGTATAGCTCATGGGATCTCCAATCAGTGTTTTGCGTTGTATTGCGTTGTGCGGAGCTTAGTCCAATGAAAAACGGCCGTCTGTCACGCGAATGACAGTGCGGCCGTTTCCCTTGTCGGCAGTCGGCGGCGGAACAGCCGTCGATCAGCCCAATTCCTTGATCAATGCCGGCACGGCCTCAAACAGATCGCCAACGAGGCCATAGTCGGCCACGCTGAAGATCGGCGCTTCCGGATCCTTGTTGATCGCGACGATAGTCTTCGAATCCTTCATGCCGGCCAAGTGCTGGATCGCACCCGAGATGCCGACCGCAATGTACAGCTGCGGTGCGACGATCTTGCCGGTCTGGCCCACTTGCCAGTCGTTCGGCACATAGCCGGCATCGACCGCGGCGCGCGAAGCGCCCATCGCGGCGCCCAGCTTGTCGGCCAGCGGCTCGAGGATCTTGAAGTTCTCGCCCGAGCCCATGCCACGGCCGCCGGAGACGATGACCTTGGCTGCGGTCAGTTCCGGACGATCGGACTTGGCCAGCTCGCGCGACACGAAAGCCGACTTGCCGTTATCAGCAATAGCGTCGAGCTTTTCAATCGCAGCGCTGCCGCCGTTAGCTGCAGCATCAAAACCGGTGGTACGCACGGTAATGACCTTGATCGGGTCGATCGATTGCACGGTGGCGATCGCGTTGCCGGCGTAGATCGGGCGCTCGAAGGTATCGGGCGCATCAACCTTGGTGATCTCGGAGATCTGGCCAACGTCCAGCGATGCGGCGACGCGCGGCAGGATGTTCTTGCCGTAGGCGGTCGCCGGTGCCAGCACATGGCTGTAGTTCTTCGCGATGGCCAGCGCCTGCGCGGCGACGTTCTCGGCCAGACCGTTGGCGAATGCAGCAGCATCAGCCACCAGCACCTTGGAGACGCCGGCGATCTGCGCAGCAGCTGCGGCAGCGGCGTCGCACTGGTGACCGGCGACGAGGACGTGCACATCGCCGCCGCACTGGGCGGCCGCGGTAACGGTGTTCAGGGTGCTCGCCTTCAGCGAGCCGTTGTCGTGTTCAGCAATGACGAGTGCGGTCATGGGATTTCCGATCAGATGACTTTGGCTTCGTTCTTCAGTTTCGCCACCAGGGTAGCGACGTCCGGCACGATGGTGCCGGCCGAGCGCTTCGCAGGCTCGGCAACTTTCAGTGTCTTCAGGCGCGGCGCGACATCGACGCCCAACTCTTCCGGCTTGACGATATCGAGCGGCTTTTTCTTCGCCTTCATGATGTTGGGCAGCGTCACATAACGCGGCTCGTTCAGGCGCAGGTCGGTGGTGATGATGGCCGGCAGCGCCAGCGACACGGTCTCGAGGCCGCCATCGACTTCACGGGTGACCACGGCCTTGCCGTCTTCGATCGTCACTTTCGACGCAAAGGTGGCTTGCGGCCAGCCCAGCAGCGCAGCCAGCATCTGGCCGGTCTGGTTGCAATCGTCGTCGATCGCCTGCTTGCCGAGGATGATCAGTTGCGGCTGTTCCTTGTCGGCCAGCGCTTTGAGCAGCTTGGCGACAGCCAGCGGCTGCAGTTCGGCATCAGTCTCGGCCAGGATCGCGCGGTCGGCGCCGATCGCCATCGCGGTGCGCAGGGTTTCCTGGCACTGGGTGACGCCGCAGGACACGGCGACCACTTCGGTGGCCTTGCCGCCTTCTTTGAGGCGCATCGCCTCCTCCACCGCGATCTCGTCGAAAGGATTCATCGACATTTTCACATTGGCGATATCGACGCCTGTGCCATCGGATTTGACGCGGACTTTGACGTTGTAGTCGACCACGCGCTTGACCGGAACCAGTACCTTCATGGGAGTCCTATGTTGCTAAAGGTTTAATTGACGTTAACGTAAACTGCGATTATAGGGTCGTTCCCGCGCGTACGCAAAACCGACGCACGATCGTTCGGTTGTTTACCCTGACTGACGACAGCGTAGTGCGATCGCCGTCGGCAGTCTGTCAGCGCAGCGACAGTCGCCGCCGGCGCCTGCCAACCGCTGCGCAAGTGCTTGATTATTTACGCTTCAGGAAGAAGGTAAATTCTTTCGGCTCCGTGCTCGCATCCTCTTGATGGGCGAGCAATTCGTTGCCGGTCTGGCGCGCGAACGCGCCGAAATCACGCACCGAACCCGGGTCTGTCGCCATCACGCGCAGCACATCGCCGCTGGCCATGTCGGCCAGCGCCTTCTTCGCTTTCAGGATGGGCAGCGGGCACTTCAGGCCGCGCGCGTCGAGGTCTTTGCTGAAATCCATGGCACTTTCCTCGTCACGCACCCAGCTTGCCGCCGACCCACTGGCTGACCGAAGCCAGCGCCGCCGGCAGCGCTGCCGGATTGGTGCCGCCAGCCTGCGCCATGTCAGGTCGGCCACCGCCCTTGCCGCCGACCTGCTGCGCGACATGGTTGACCAGTTCGCCGGCCTTGATCTTGCCGATCGCATCGGCAGTGACGCCGGCAATCAGGCTGACCTTGTCGCCATCGACGGCGGCAAGCACGATGGCGGCGGTCTTGAGCTTGTCCTTCATCTTGTCCATTACGCTGCGCAGGGTCGCCACGTCGGCGCCTTCCAGCGTGGCGGCCAGCACCTTGATGCCGGCGATATCCACGGCTTGCGCGAGCATTTCATCGCCCTGGCTGGAGGCCATCTTGCCCTTCAGTGCGGCGAGCTCCTTCTCCAGCGTCTTGACCTGGTCCTGCACCTGCGCGATGCGGGAGGTGATTTCTTCCGGCTGCACCTTCAGCGCCGCAGCGGCTTCGTTCACGCGCGCGGCCAGCGACTGCACCAGCGCCAGCGCATTCTCGCCGGTGACGGCTTCGACGCGGCGGATGCCGGCGGCCACGCCGCCTTCGGACACGATCTTGAACAGGCCGATGTCACCGGTGCGGGTCACGTGGGTACCGCCGCACAGTTCGGTCGACGAGCCGATGCCAAGCACGCGCACGGTGTCGCCGTATTTCTCGCCGAACAGCGCCATTGCGCCAGCCTTGATCGCATCGTCGTACCCCATATGCTGCGCATTGGTGCCGGCATTGCTGAGGATTTCGTGGTTGACCAGCGCCTCGATGCGGCGGATCTCGTCAGCCGTCAGCGGCGCGTTGTGGCTGAAGTCGAAACGGGTCTTGTCGGCGTCGACCAGCGAGCCCTTCTGGACCACATGGCCGCCGAGCACGGTGCGCAGCGCCTTGTGCATCAGGTGGGTAGCCGAGTGGTTGCGCATGGTCGCTGCGCGCACATGGGCATCGACCTTGGTCGTGACCTTGTCGCCCACCGTCAGCGCGCCGGACGCCAGCTTGCCGTGGTGGCCGATTACATCCGGCTGCACCTTCTGCGTATCAGCGACATTGAACGAAGCATTGCCGGCCTCGAGCACACCAACATCACCGGCCTGGCCGCCGGACTCGGCGTAGAACGGCGTGGTATCGAGCACCACGGTCGCTTCTTGTCCGGCTGCGATCGCATTCACCGCTGCGCCGTTCACGTACAGCGCCAGCACCTTCGCTTCGCCATGCAACGTGTCATAGCCGGTGAAGACCGTCTTCGGGCCCGAGTACTCGATGGCGGCAGCCATTTCGAACTTGCCGGCTGCACGTGCGGCCGACTTCTGCTTTTCCATCGCTTCGTTGAAGCCGGCTTCATCGAGCGTGACATCGCGCTCGCGGCAGATGTCGGCGGTCAGGTCGAGCGGGAAGCCATAAGTGTCATACAGCGTGAAGGCGGTCTTGCCATCGAGGCGGCCCGGGTCTTTGGCCAGTGCCGCTTCGAGGATCTTCATGCCGTTTTCCAGCGTCTCGCCAAAGCGCTCTTCTTCCTGCTTCAGCACCATCATCACGCGCTCTTGCGCTTCGGCCAGCTCCGGATAAGCCGCACCCATTTCCTTCACGAGGTCCGGCACCAGCTTGTGGAAGAACGGCTTCTTCTGGCCCAGCTTGTTGCCGTGACGCAGGGCACGGCGCACGATACGGCGCAGCACATAGGCGCGGCCATCGCTGCCTGGCACGACGCCGTCAGTGACGAGGAAGGCGCAGGCGCGGATATGGTCGGCGATCACGCGCAGCGAACCATTGGTGAGGTCGGTCGCGCCGGTCTCGCGAGCGGCGGCTTTCACGAGACGGTCGAACAGGTCGATCTCGTAGTTGCTGTGCACATGCTGCAGCACCGCGGCCAGGCGCTCGAGGCCCATGCCGGTATCGACGCACGGCGCCGGCAGCGGCGTCAGCGTGTATTCGCCGGTGGCCGGGTCAAGCTGGCGGTCGAACTGCATGAACACGTTGTTCCAGATCTCGATGTAGCGGTCGCCATCCTGCTCGGCGCTGCCCGGAGGGCCGCCCCAGACGTCCGGGCCATGGTCATAGAAGATTTCCGAGCACGGGCCGCAGGGGCCGGTCTCGGCCATCTGCCAGAAATTATCCGATGCGTAGGGCGCACCCTTGTTGTCGCCGATGCGCACCACGCGCTCCGGCGGCAGGCCGATCACCTTGGTCCAGATGTCATACGCCTCGTCATCGGTCTGGTAAACGGTGGCCCACAGCTTCTCGGCGGGCAGGCCATAGACCTGGGTCAGCAGCTCGTACGCCCAGACCAGCGAATCCTTCTTGAAGTAATCGCCAAAGGACCAGTTGCCCAGCATCTCGAAGAAAGTATGGTGGCGCGCGGTGTAACCGACATTCTCGAGGTCATTGTGTTTGCCGCCGGCGCGCAGGCAGCGCTGCACGGAGGTGGCGCGCACATAGTCGCGCTTGTCGGTGCCGAGGAAGGTGTCCTTGAACTGCACCATGCCGGAGTTCGTGAACAGCAGCGTCGGGTCATTGCCCGGCACGAGGCTGGACGAGCGGACGACGGTGTGGCCTTTGGATGCGAAGAAGGCGAGGAATTTTTCGCGGATTTCAGCGGCGTTCATGGGACGATTCGGAGCGAGTAGGTACGTTTCAGGTGCGCTTCAGCAGTGATTCACGCAATCGGGAAGGCCGGCGGACGCTGCCGTCGGCAAACCACGGATTATACGTGATCGACTCTGCAAGACCCGCAGCGGGACTGGCTTGTGGCGGGGGTCGGTTGCCGAAAAATAAACAGAAACCGACAGTGTTCAGGCAAACCCCGGGCCGATCAGGTCGAGTCGGTCGGTGCAGATCGCATCGACGCCCATCGCAAACAACGCGCGCGCCTCGGCCGGGTCGTTCACCGTGTAGCACAGCAGCCCGTAGCCGGCCGCTTTCACGGCGGCCGCCTGGGCCGGCGTCAGCAGGCTGGCCTTCGCATGGAGCGCGACGGCATCCAGTGCACGCAAGCGGGCCGACCAGTCACCGGGCACGGCTTCGACCAGCAAGGCGCGCGGGACGGCCGGCGCCGCCTCGCGCGCGGCCAAAAGCGCGTCAAAAGCAAATGACGACAGCAGCACTCTGCCGGCTGGCAGCGCCGCGCAAGCCAGCGCCACTTGCCTGCCGGTCGGGATCTCGGTGCCGGGCACCGGCTTGATCTCGGCGTTCATCCAGATGCCATGCGCGATGCAAAAGTCGCGTGCAATCGCGAAGGTCGGTACCGGTTCGCCGGCAAAGGCCGGCGCGAACCAGCCACCGGCATCCAGCGCCGCAAGGTCGGCCAGCGTGCAGTCGGCAATGCTGCCCTGCCCGGCCACGGTGCGCCCGAGTTCGGTATCGTGCATCAGCACCAGCCCGTCGGCCGCATCCATCACATCGAATTCCACCGCATGAAAACCATGCGACAAGCCGCAGCGCAATGCAGCGATGGTGTTTTCGGGCGCAAGGCTACCGCCGCCACGGTGGGCGAGCACCTTTGCCGGATAAGTCCCCATGGCCAGCCTCCCTTCGATTGACCGCTTGCGATTGATCACCTTCGATGGCACGCCTGTGATTGCGTGCCTGTTGACTTCGATGGCTACGGTAAAATGCCGCTATCTTTCAACGCATTATCTTCCTGATCCATGGGCAATGACAGCAGCAACGGCGCGCCAGCCGCACCGTCCAATTTCCTGCGCGGCATCATCGATGCCGACACCGCGAACGGCAAATACGCGGGCCGCAGCGACAAACAAGGCAAGGCACTGCCCGCCGTCATCACCCGCTTCCCTCCGGAACCCAACGGTTACCTGCACATCGGCCACGCAAAGTCGATCTGCCTGAACTTCGGCCTGGCGCGGGACTATGGCGGCCGCTGCCACCTGCGTTTCGACGACACCAACCCGACCAAGGAAGAGCAGGAATACGTCGACACCATCATCGACAGCGTGGACTGGCTGGGCTTTTCCTGGAAAGCCGGTGACGACGAGCACCAGTACTTTGCCAGCGATTATTTCGACCAGCTGTATGCAATGGCCGAGTGGCTGGTAACGGCCGGCCATGCCTATGTCGACAGCCAGAGCGCCGAAGAGATGGCGGCCAATCGCGGCTCGTTCAGCGAGCCGGGCAAGAATTCGCGTTTCCGCGATCGTCCAGCCGCGGAATCGCTGGACCTGCTGCGTCGCATGAAAGCCGGCGAGTTCAAGGATGGTGAACACATCCTGCGCGCGAAAATCGACATGGCTTCGCCGAACATGAACATGCGCGACCCGGCAATCTATCGCATCCGGCATGCGCATCACCATCGCACCGGCGACCAGTGGTGCATCTACCCGATGTATGACTATGCGCACCCGATTTCGGATGCGATCGAAAACATCACGCACTCGTTCTGTACGCTGGAGTTCCAGGATCACCGTCCGTTCTACGACTGGATCCTCGAGCGACTGGCGGAAGGCGGCTTCTTCAAGCAAGCGCTGCCGCAGCAATATGAATTCGCTCGCCTGAACCTGACCTATGCGATCACCAGCAAGCGCAAGCTGCTGCAACTGGTCGAAGAGAAAATTGTCGATGGCTGGGATGACCCGCGCATGCCGACCATCGTCGGCATCCGCCGTCGCGGCTTCACGCCGGAATCCATCCAGCTGTTTGCCGAACGCATAGGCGTGGCCAAGTCCGACAGCTGGATTGACATGGGCGTACTGGAAGGCGCACTGCGCGACGACCTCGATGCGAAGGCCGCGCGCACCGTCGGCGTGCTGAATCCCCTGAAGCTGATCATCGACAATTACCCGGAAGGCCAGAGCGAAACCTGTACCGCACCGGTGCATCCGCATCATCCGGAACGCGGGCTGCGCGAATTCCCGATCAGCCGTGAACTGTGGATCGAAGCCGAAGACTTCATGGAAGAGCCGCAGAAAGGTTACTTCCGCCTGTACCCGGGCAACAAGGTCCGCCTGCGCTACGGCTATGTGGTCGAGTGCACCGGCTGCGATAAGGATGCGTCGGGCAAGGTGATTGCCGTCCATTGCAACTACTACCCGGACAGCAAGAGCGGCACCGATGGCGCGAACAATTACAAGGTCAAGGGCAACATCCATTGGGTGTCAGCCCCGCATGCGGTCGAGACCGAAGTGCGCATGTATGACCGCCTGTTCAGCGACCCGCATCCGGATGCCGGCGGCAAGGACTTCAAGCAGGCACTGAACCCGGATTCAAAATCGGTGATCACGGCCTATCTGGAAGCCGGGGCCGACAAGGCGCAGCCGGATGAGAAGTTCCAGTTCGAGCGCCATGGTTACTTCGTTGCCGACCGCGTGGATTCCAAGCCGGGCAAACCAGTGTTCAACCGCATCGTGACGCTGAAGGACAGCTGGGGCAGCAAGTAAGCCGCACTGACCAGCACGGCAGGCAAATACGCCAGGCAAGCACGACAAGCGAGTACCACCATCAGCGAGACTGGCAAGACCCCACCGATGCCGCAGGTTGCAATGAAGTTCGACAAGCTGGTCTTCCTCGACCTCGAAACCACGGGCACCAACCCGATCTCGGACCGCATTACCGAGATCGGCCTGGTGGAAGTCGATGCGGCCGGCCATGCGACGCATTGGTCCAGCCTCGTCAATCCCGGGGTCGGCATCCCACCCTTCATCCAGAGCCTCACCGGCATCTCGAATGAGATGGTGCGCGATGCGCCGACTTTCGATGAACTCGCTCCGGCGCTGCATGAGCGCCTGCAAGGCGCACTGTTCATTGCCCACAATGCGCGCTTCGATTATGGCTTCCTGCGCAATGCCTTCAGCGAAGCCGGCCTGCCGTACAAGTCCGACGTACTCTGCACTGTAAAGCTGTCGCGTGCGCTGTATCCGCATGAGCGCAAGCACAATCTCGACACGTTGATCGAGCGCCACCAGTTGCAGCCTGACGGTCGCCATCGCGCACTCGCCGATGCCGACCTGCTGTGGCAACTGTGGCAGAAGCTGTATGCGGCGCTGCCGGCCGACACCATTGGCAAGGCGCTGCAAACCCTGCTGCAGCGGCCCAGCCTCCCGTCGCACCTGCCAGCCGATGCGCTGGACGGCATACCGGACACGCCGGGCGTTTACCTGTTCTATGGCGAGAGTGACTTGCCGCTGTATGTGGGCAAGAGCGTGCACCTGCGGCAGCGCGTGCTGTCACACTTCAATGCCGACCACAAGCTGTACAAGGACATGCGCCTGTCGCAGCAGCTGCATCGCATCGAATGGCGCGCGACGGCGGGCGAAGTCGGCGCGCTGCTGCTCGAAGCACAGCTGGTCAAGGACCTGCAACCCATCCACAACCGCAAGCTGCGCCGGCAAGGCGATTTGTGCGCATGGCGTCTCGACGAAGACCTCGAAGGTGGCATCACACCGGTGCTGACCTTTGCGCAGGATGCCGACTTCGGTCATGCAGGACGCCTGTACGGCCTGTTCAGCTCGAAGCGCAAGGCCGAAAGCACCTTGCGCGAACTGGCCGAGTCACACCAGCTCTGCCTGGTGCAGCTGGGACTGGAAAGCCGCAGCGGCCCGAACAAGCCCTGCTTCGCATGGCAACTGAAGCGTTGCAAGGGTGTCTGCTGCGGACACGAAGACGCTTCCTTCCATCGTGCGCGACTGGAGGCAGCGCTGGCCAACCTGCATGTGCGCACCTGGCCGTATGCGGGCGCAGTTGGCCTGGTCGAAACCCTCGGTGAACGAACCGACGTCCATGTGGTCAACAACTGGTGCTACCTCGGCACGGCCAACACCGAAGAACAAGTGTGGTCCCTGCTGGAAGAAGCACCTTCACGCCCTGCGTTCGACCTCGACACCTACAAGATCCTCTCCAAGGCGCTGACCGGCACCGGCAGCAGCATCAGCGGCTTGCAAGTGCGCATGCTGAATGTTGCATAGCGCAAGGAAAAATAATTACCTAAACGCAAGTTATAAGCGTAATATGGATTTACGTGCGTACCGGCTGTAAAGTACACATTAAAAATAATAAATTTGAAATACTGGAGATAGCACCTGCGATGGCCTTCGCCGCGCGGTTATCCGCCGCAAAGCGCACGCCTTCTTCACGGAAGCACGGACGTCGCCCCTTCGTATTGAACTCCCCCTGAACCTGCATCGCGCCAAAGGCTATCGCCTTCGGCGTTCGGTTGACCCGTATCAAAAATGCGGGAACGCCGATTGCTAGCATCTGATGTTTTGCCTCTCGGAGAGGTAAAACGCGCTGTAATAAGTAGCCGTACCCGGTCGGCCAGACCGGATTTGCAGCACGCATTACCACAGCATCGAGCAATGTAGTCGTCAACACGCAGCAATCACGGAGAACAATATGGAAGAAGTTGTCATCGTCGCCGCCGCTCGCACCGGGGTCGGCAAGTTCGGGGGTACCCTCGCCAAGATTCCTGCTGCAGAACTGGGCGCGCATGTGATCAAGGGGCTGGTGCAGCGCACCGGCATCGACCCGAGACTGATCAACGAAGTCATCATGGGGCAGGTGCTAACGGCAGGCGTAGGCCAGAACCCGGCACGCCAGGCGGTGATCAAGAGCGGCCTGCCGGACATGATTCCCGGTATCACGATCAACAAGGTCTGCGGCAGCGGCCTGAAGGCCACCCATCTCGCGGCGCAGGCACTGATGTGCGGCGACGCCGACATCATCATCGCCGGCGGCCAGGAAAACATGAGCGCCTCGCCGCACGTGCTGAACAATTCGCGCGACGGCTTCCGCATGGGTGACGCCAAGCTGGTCGACACCATGATCGTCGACGGCCTGTGGGACGTGTACAACCAGTACCACATGGGCATCACCGCCGAGAACGTGGCCAAGAAGCACAACGTGTCGCGCGCCGAGCAGGATGAATTCGCGGTCGCATCGCAGCAGAAAGCCGAAGCCGCGCAAAAGGCCGGCAAGTTCAAGGACGAGATCCTGCCACTGGAAATCGCTTCCAAAAAGGGCAGCGTCGTGTTCGACAGCGACGAATACATCAAGGCCGGCACCACCATCGACGCGCTGTCGAGCTTGCGCCCGGCGTTCAACAAGGAAGGCACGGTCACTGCGGGCAATGCGTCCGGCATCAATGACGGCGCTGCCGCCGTGATGATGATGACCGCGAAGAAGGCGAAAGAACTGGGCCTGAAGCCGCTGGCGAAGATCGCCGGCTATGCATCGGCCGGTCTCGACCCGACCATCATGGGCATGGGCCCGGTGCCTGCCAGCCAGCGCTGCCTGCAAAAGGCCGGTTGGACCCACAAGGACCTCGACCTGATGGAGATCAATGAAGCCTTCGCTGCTCAAGCGATTGCCGTCAACAAGGAAATGGGCTGGGATACGTCGAAGATCAACGTCAACGGCGGTGCCATTGCAATCGGCCACCCGATCGGTGCGTCCGGCTGCCGCATCCTCGTCACACTGATCCACGAAATGATTCGTCGCGATGCAAAGAAAGGGCTGGCCAGCCTGTGCATCGGCGGCGGCATGGGCGTCGCGCTCGCCATCGAGCGCTGACCCGCGTTCGAACCACTGACAACAATCACGACATAGAAGGAGCAAACATGAGCAGAGTCACATTGGTTACTGGCGGCATGGGCGGTCTGGGCGAAGCGATTTGCATCAAGATGGCGAACATGGGTTACGACGTGGCGACCACCTACTCGCCCGGCAATACCAAGGTCGATGCCTGGCTGGCCGAGATGAAGGAAAAGGGCTACACCTTCCGCGCCTACCCGTGCGACGTCGCGGACTACGCGTCGGCACAGGAATGCATCTCGCAGATCACGAAGGACATGGGCCCGATCGACGTACTGGTGAATAACGCCGGTATCACGCGCGACATGACCTTCAAGAAGATGGACAAGGTGAACTGGGATGCGGTCATGAAGACCAACCTCGACTCCGTGTTCAACATGACCAAGCCGGTCACCGACGGCATGATGGAGCGCGGCTGGGGCCGCATCGTCAACATCTCGTCCGTCAACGGCCAGAAGGGTGCGTTCGGTCAGACCAACTACTCGGCTGCCAAGGCCGGCATGCATGGCTTCACGAAGGCGCTGGCGCTAGAAGTAGCGAAGAAAGGCGTGACCGTGAACACCATCTCGCCGGGCTACATCGGCACCAAGATGGTCACCGCGATCCCGCAAGAGGTCCTGGACAGCAAGATCATCCCGCAGATCCCGATGGGTCGCCTGGGCAAGCCGGAAGAAGTGGCGGGCCTGGTCGCTTATCTGGCATCGGATGAAGCCGCTTTCCTGACCGGCGCCAACATCGCCATCAACGGCGGCCAGCACATGCAGTAAGCGGCGCCGGCACACGCCGGGCAGCCGGCAGGCGCGCCGATGGCCTGCCTGCCCTCAGGTTGCCCGGGGGTGTCAAATCAGCGATAATCCGGCTCGCGTTGCCGGCCTTGCGCCGGCAACCACTGGCCTCGGTGGTGAAATTGGTAGACGCGCCGGACTCAAAATCCGGTTCCGAAAGGAGTGTCGGTTCGATTCCGACCCGAGGCACCAACCAGACATGCAGTCGTAAAAAAAGCTCCCGTCGGGAGCTTTTTTTATGGATACGGATTGTTGTCGATTATCGCTGGCGGTAGTCGCCAACGGCGCTCGCAGCCGCGCTGCGATCAGCCCTGCTTCGTCGCGTCCGGTGTCGCCTCGCCGTCGCCACCAGCTTCGGCGGCGTCGGCCGCGCCTTCGGGGGCGCCTTCAGGTGCGGGCAGCGCTGCAGCTTCGCCCTCCGCCGCTTCGGCACCGGCCTCGGCCATCGCACCATCGACGGCTGCGCCCTCGGCGGCCGATGCGCCGTCGGCAGCGGCTGCCGCTGCAGCGGCATCAGCAGGCGCGTCGGTCGCCTTGCCTTCCTTCGCTTCGGCCTTGTCCCTTTTCTGCGGCTTGGGCGCGCGGCGCTGTGCGGCCATCATCACCGTCGCCAGCATGCCGAGCAAACCGAGCATGATCATCAGCGACATCGGCACGAAGGTCACCAGGGCCAGGAAGCCGACCACGATCACGATGGACAGCGGCAGCAGCGCCATTTCGGCGACGAACACGAACGGCGTGATGAAGGCGCACATCAGCATGATCCAGCTGATCCATTGCGCAGTGAAATCCGGCTGCAGCAGCGTGTGCACGCCATACGCGATGAACAGCAGGCCGATCGGGAAGCGTACCCACCAGTGGCCCCAGAAGCGGCTGCTGGCGACGCGCGCCGCGCTCCAGTAACGATACTTTTCTTCGAGCGCCGCTTCGGTCCATTCCCAGCGCTTCGGGCGCAGCAGCGCGATGCCGGTCGACATGAACCAGAACAGCAGGCCATAGGCCCAGACCACCACCGGCAGGATCCAGCCGGCTTCACCCCAGCCATCGCTGAACGCGAACTGGGTCTGCACGGCGGCAGGTATGCCGAGCGATACAAGGCTGGGGATGGTGGCGTCGGCTACGCGGTCCTCGATACTGACCGGGACCCATTCTCCGTTCACGCCGGGTTCTTTTTTCATGCGGTGTTACTGTCTTTGCGTCTGCGTTGAACGATATGCCTGACGGCCCAGATAGCTGCCCCGGTGGCGATGCACAGCACCAGCAGGGCACCGGGCACGGTCAGCCATAGCACCAGCCATCGTACCAGTGCCGACAAGGCCACGCCCACCGTCACGACCGCTGCCCACAACAAGGGCTGGCGCCAGCTCCACAGGTTGACGATGGCCAGCAGCAGCATCGCGACCAGCCAGCCACCTGATACCTGCATCTGGTTGACCACCAGTACCCAGTACAGGCCGGCGATCATCACGATAACCAGCGGGATGGCGACCAGCGGATGTGAGGGCCATTGCCATTCCCGATTGACCGGCACCGATGAAATCGGCTTGGGCAGCGGCGGTTCGAACAAGCGACTGTCGCTGCGCCAGCGGCGCTGGTTGCTGCGCGCAATGCGCGCCTGCACCAGCTGGATGACCAGAGTGGGCCCGCCCAGCAGCATCACGAAGTCCGGCCAGCTGCTGGCCAGTTCGCTGAACCAGCCGAGCGCGGCGAGCGCCGCCAGACCGAATGGCCAGCGCAGACGGCGCAGCCACCGGCGACGCGGAACGTCCGGTTGATCATGCCAAGCCATGTCGATGCCGCGCTGCTGCTTCATCTTTGCCTCGGGAATGGGCGCATGCCAGATGCGCTTCCACGCCGGCAGGGGTGAAACGCTGTCGGGATGTTGCACTGCCGGGAATGCTGCTTATTTTAGCAGCAAGACCTGTGTTCACTCCCTGTAAATCGCGCAAGCAGGCGCACCCCAGCCCATGCAAATGACAAAGCTCGGCTTTAAATGACAATTTTTGTCGCGAGTGACCTGATCGTGAAACCAGACGAACATTAATTCGAAAATCGAATTCATGCCCCAGTCGAGACCAGGCCGGCTATCGACGGTCATCAGCGATTGCAGTTCAGGAAAACGCTAGTAGAGATTCATGACGAACGATTGCCGAAAGCCTACAACGCTATTGCTTACGACAGTACGCATTTCGAACAAGTGACAGGCATGCCTTGCGTTTGGCATAGGGCTTGCCATGACGGGGCTATCCACCGTCACGGTGGAGTGAATTGATACATCCACCGGGAGTCCCCATGAAAATCAAACGCATGCTGTCACATCGCAGACCGGGCCAGGTCCGCGCCCGTACTCACCTGTCCGGTTTTACGCTGATTGAAATCATGATCGTGATCGCAATCATCGGCATCCTTGCCGCCGTCGGCTTGCCGGCCTATCAGGACTACACCGCACGAGCGCGTGTCACCGAAGGCCCCAGCCTGGCGTCACCAGCATTCACCGCGCTGGGCATCGCCTGCAGCGACGGTACGCTGACCGAGCGCGCGGCGAACCTGAACCATGATGACCTGGGCCTGCCGGCTGCGAACACCATTACCGGACGCGGCGTCACTTCTGTTACTGCTGCAGGTATCAGTGCGACGACGGCGCGCGTAACCATTGCCTACAACAACTCTATCCCCGGCGTGAACACGGGCGAAGCGATCGTCTATACCGGCACCTGCGCTGCCGGTACCGGCATGACCTGGGCTATCGACCCTGCGCTGTCGACACTGGCGCCACGCCTGCGTCCGAGGACCTGATCCCGGCGTACGGCTCAGTTGCGAAACCTGCCTGCCACCCATCCACTGGCGGCGGGCATGAAAAAGGGAGCCTTGCGGCTCCCTTTTTCATGGTGAGGCTGATGCGTTCAGGACTTACAGCATGGCCTTCAGCAGGCGGCCCATCTCGGACGGATTGCGCGTGACCTTGATACCGCAGGCATCCATGATCTCGAGCTTGGCGTCCGCGGTATCGGCACCGCCGGAGATCAGCGCGCCAGCATGGCCCATGCGCTTGCCGGGAGGTGCGGTGACGCCGGCGATGAAGCCAACCACCGGCTTCTTCATGTTGTCCTTGATCCAGTACGATGCGTTCGCTTCGTCCGGGCCGCCGATCTCGCCGATCATGATCACGGCATCGGTGTCCGGATCGTCGTTGAAGGCCTTCATGACGTCGATGTGCTTCAGGCCGTTGATCGGGTCACCACCAATACCGACTGCCGATGACTGGCCGAGGCCGAGTGCGGTCAGCTGGCCGACGGCTTCATAGGTCAGCGTGCCCGAACGCGACACGACGCCGATGCGGCCTTTCTTGTGGATGTGGCCCGGCATGATGCCGATCTTGATTTCATCCGGCGTGATCAGGCCCGGGCAGTTCGGACCCAGCAGCAGGGTCTTGCTGCCGGCCTTCTTCATCTTGTCCTTCAGCGCGAGCATGTCGCGCACCGGGATGCCTTCGGTGATGCAGATCGCCAGATCGAGTTCGGCCTCGACCGCTTCCCAGATCGCTGCCGCAGCGCCAGCCGGCGGTACATAGATGACGGATACGTTGGCGCCGGTGGCCTGCTTGGCTTCACGGACGTTTGCGTAGATCGGGATGCCTTCGAAATCTTCGCCAGCTTTTTTCGGGTTCACGCCGGCGACGAAGCAGTTCTTGCCGTTCGCGTAGTCGCGGCACATGCGGGTGTGGAACTGGCCGGTCTTGCCGGTGATGCCCTGCGTGATGACTTTGGTGTCTTTGTTAATCAGGATGGACATGTGTTTTCTTCCTGGTGAGTGTATGCGGTTCGCTGTTGAGTGGTTGCGGGCTATGCGGCTTAGTTGCCGTTGGCCGCAGCGACCACTTTCTGCGCCGCTTCTTCCATGGTGTCGGCCGAGATGATGGGCAGGCCCGAGTCGGCCAGCATCTTCTTGCCGATGTCCTCGTTGGTGCCCTTCATGCGCACCACCAGCGGCACGCCCAGCTTCACGGCGCGCGATGCCGTGATGACGCCTTCGGCGATCACGTCGCAGCGCATGATGCCGCCGAAGATGTTGACCAGAATGGCTTTCAGGCCCGGGTTCTTCAGCATGATCTTGAAGGCTTCGGTCACTTTCTCTGCGGTGGCGCCACCGCCGACGTCAAGGAAGTTGGCCGGTTCGCCATTGAACAGCTTGATGGTGTCCATGGTCGCCATCGCGAGGCCGGCACCGTTCACCAGGCAGCCGATGTTGCCGTCGAGGGAGATGTAGGCGAGGTCGAACTTCGAAGCTTCGACTTCGGCCGGATCTTCTTCGTCGAGGTCACGGTAAGCCACGATCTCGGGCTGGCGGAACAGCGCGTTGGAGTCGAAGTTGAACTTGGCGTCGAGCGCGATGACCTTGCCGTCGCCGGTCAGGATCAGCGGGTTGATCTCGGCCAGCGAGGCATCCGTCTCCCAGTACGCCTGATACAGACCCTGCAGTTGCTTGCGGGCGTCGGCGATGGAGCCAGCCGGGACGCCGATCTTGGCGGCGATGTCATCGGCTTCGGCATCTTTGAGGCCGGTGGACGGATCGATCTCGACCTTGTGGATTTTTTCCGGGTGCGTTGCGGCGACTTCTTCGATGTCCATGCCGCCTTCGCTCGAGGCCATCAGCACGACGCGTTGCGAGACGCGGTCGGTGACCATCGATACGTACAGTTCCTTCTTGATGTCCGCGCCTTCTTCGATCAGCAGGCGACGAACTTTCTGGCCTTCCGGACCGGTCTGGTGCGTGACCAGTTGCATGCCCATGATCTGGTTCGCGTATTCCTTCACTTGCTCGAGCGACTTGGCGACTTTCACGCCACCGCCCTTGCCACGGCCACCTGCATGAATCTGTGCCTTGACGACCCAGACCGGACCGCCGAGCTGTTCGGCAGCCTTGACGGCTTCGTCAACGCTCATGCACGGAATGCCGCGCGGAACGGTAACGCCGTACTTCCTCAGGATTTCTTTTCCCTGGTACTCATGGATTTTCATGCAAACTTCCCCCTCAAGGCGCGTGTTGTATGTGCAGGTTGATCAGGACTGGGTCACGGGCTTGACGACCCAGCGTGGATAATATTTGGCGACAGCCGGACCATCGCGGCGCAGCGAATGGCAACGGTCGAGCTGGAAAGGCGGATGGGCGCCGGTGTCATCAACGACACCGTCGCGGGTCGGCAGCACATCGCCGGCAAAAGCCTGGATGGTGGCGGTCGGCAGTACGCCGGCCAGCTCGGTCAGGTGGGTGCAGCCTTCGACGCCGGCCAGTCTTTCCTTGACGGCCAGGCGGAAGCCCTTCATCAGGTTCAGTCCGATCAGCTTCTTGTATGCAGGGCCAATGGCTTCGCAATAGCCCCGGTACGGCACGGCGTCCGACACGGCGATGGCGTCGATGATGTTGAACTGGGTGTCGACCGTGATGCGCAGCCACAGGTCATGGATGGGTTCGCCGGCGGCGCGCGGGCCGGAAGCGATCTCGACCAGGCGGTCTTTCACGTCGGTGATGCGGGCGTCGATATCCCACAAGCCATCATCGCGCTCGAACGCCTGTGCGACGATGCTGCGTGTATGCCGCGGCGCACGAGAGGTTGTCGGGGATGGCAAGGGCATTAGGCGATGGGCGCGGACGACCGGAATCGGTATGCGCTCAATAGTTGTGCAGCCTGTCGCAGTTTCTACGACTGGTGCCGCTCCTGCGGCGCTGCAAAGCTGACGGAGTTTAACACGCCTCTTTGGCGCGCCGCATCACGGCTTTGATCGCTTCGTGCGAAAACCCGCGCTGTTGCAGAAATCGCATCTGTTTGGCCGCTTCGGCCGCATCGGCCGCCGGTGCGTGGAATTTTTTTTGCCACACCAGCCAGGCCCGCTCGCTCTCGCCGGCCGTCAGGTCTTCGCGCAGGCCGGCCACCGCCGCGTCGCCCACCCCATGCCTCTGCAGCTCGGCCAGGATGCGCGAGCTGCCAAAACGCGCCGCACGGCGATTCACCAGTGATTCAGCGAATCGCTCATCGGACAAGAAGTTATTCGCCTTCAGCCAGTCGAGCACGGCTTCCACATCGTCGCCCTCTTCCGCATGGCGCCCCAGTTTCTGCGCCAGTTCCTGGCGGCTGTGCTCGCGCGCGGACAGGTAACGCAGTGCACGGGCTTTCAGGCTGGGCTTCTGGGCAGGCATGATGTCAGGGGCGGGAGAAAGGCGGCAGGCAGGGCCAACCTCCCCACCCACCGCCATGGCAACACCGTGATGCGCTTGCAGGCTTATTCTTCAGCGGCAGCTGCGGCCGAGGCCTTGGACTTCTTGGCCGGGGCAGCATCGGCCGCCGGGGCCGCAGCACTTGCCGGCAGCGGCGGCAGTTGCGGCACGCCGAGGTGGGCGCGGACCTTGTTTTCGATCTCGTAAGCCAGTTCCGGACGCTCTTTCAGGAAGATGCGCGCATTGTCCTTGCCCTGGCCGACACGCTCGCCGTTGTAGCTGTACCAGGCGCCCGACTTCTCGACGATCTTGGCTTCGACGCCGAGGTCGAGGATTTCGCCTTCGCGCGAGGTGCCTTCTCCGTACAGGATGTCGAAGTGCGCTTCCTTGAATGGCGGCGCGACCTTGTTCTTGACGACCTTCACGCGGGTCTCGTTGCCGATCACCTCGTCACCGGACTTGATCGAGCCGGTGCGGCGGATATCCATACGCACCGACGCGTAGAACTTCAGCGCATTGCCGCCGGTCGTGGTTTCGGGGTTGCCGAACATGACACCGATCTTCATGCGGATCTGGTTAATGAAGATCACCATCGTATTGGTGCGGCTGATCGAGCCGGTCAGCTTGCGCAGTGCCTGCGACATCAGGCGCGCCTGCAGGCCGGGCAGCGAATCGCCCATGTCGCCTTCGATTTCGGCGCGCGGCGTCAGCGCAGCGACCGAGTCGATGACCAGCAGGTCGACGGCGCCCGAGCGCACCAGCGCATCGGTGATTTCCAGCGCCTGTTCACCGGTATCCGGCTGCGAGATCAGCAGGTCTTCCAGGTTCACGCCCAGCTTTTGGGCATAGACGGTATCGAGCGCGTGTTCGGCGTCGATGAAGGCGCAAGTGCCGCCCATCTTCTGCATTTCGGCGATGACTTGCAGGGTCATCGTGGTCTTGCCCGAGGATTCCGGGCCATAGATTTCGATCACGCGGCCACGCGGCAGGCCGCCGACGCCCAGCGCCACGTCCAGACCCAGCGAACCGGTCGATACCACCTGCACTTCCTCGGCAACGGCGCCATCCATGCGCATCACCGAGCCCTTGCCGAACTGCTTTTCGATCTGCGCCAGTGCGGCGCTCAGGGCCTTGGCCTTCTCGGAATTCGCGACTTTCTTGTCGTCCATGCGGGTCTCTCGTAGCTGGGAAGTGAATTGAAACAGTACTGTATAAAAATCCAGTAAAACCTGCAAGCGTATTTTACCCGGCAGGCGCGCCGACGGCGCGCGGCGGCTCGGCTTGCCATTCCGGCAAATTCGCGCAAAAGCCCTGAAAATGCTGGTAGTTGCTGGCAGGATGCAAACCCAATAGACTGCGGGTATCGGTCGGGGGAGGCCTTTTCGCGCAGCGGCGCGGACGAGCCGGCCCCGGTCGCCGGGAGTTTCCAAACAATTACTAACCGGCCACCATCGGCCGCCCCGGCGCAACAATCACGCAACGCCCCGACGAATCAACCTGAAGCTGCTTCCCGAATGCGTATCCTGCTCGCCGAAGATGACAGTGTGCTGGCCGACGGCCTGACCCGTTCGCTGCGCCAGTCCGGCTATGTGACCGACTGTGTCAATAATGGCCAGGCGGCCGACAGCGCCTTGTCGACGCAGGACTTCGACCTGCTGATCCTCGACCTCGACTTGCCCCGCATGCCCGGGTTGGAAGTGCTGCGCCGGTTGCGCGCGCGTGACTCGCGAGTGCCCGTGCTGATCCTTACTGCGAACGATTCGGTCGAGCAGCGCGTCAAGGGCCTGGACCTGGGCGCCGACGATTACATGGCCAAGCCCTTTGCGCTGTCCGAGCTCGAAGCGCGCGTGCGCGCGCTGACGCGGCGTGGCGCCGGTGGCGGCCCGACCTTCATTCGCCATGGCCCGCTGTCGTTCGACCAGGTGGGCCGCATTGCCTACCTGAACGACCACATGATCGACCTGTCCGCGCGCGAGCTCGGCCTGCTGGAAGTGCTGCTCAAGCGCAGCGGCCGGCTGGTATCGAAGGAGCAGCTGGTGGACCACCTGTGCGAATGGGGCGAAGAGGTCAGCAACAATGCGATCGAAGTCTATGTGCACCGGCTGCGCAAGAAGATAGAGAGTAGCGGCGTGCGGATCGCGACCGTGCGCGGCCTCGGCTATTGCCTCGAAAAATTCTCCGCCACCGCCCCAGCCGCTGACGCCGGCGCCGCCTGAGGCCTGTCGTGGACGTCGACAGCGGCAGCCGCTCGCCTTCATCAACCGCTTCCACCGCGGCATCTTCGGCGGCATCCATAGCAGCGTCCGCACAAGCCCCAGCGCCCGACAGTTCACAGTCGATGACAGGCAGCAGCAAGGTGCTGGGCATACAGCGCTCGCTGTTTGGCGAGATCCTCGACTGGATGCTGATGCCGCTGCTGCTGCTGTGGCCGCTGTCGATCGGCGTCACCTACCTGATCGCGATTTCCATCGCCAACGAACCCTTCGACCGTGCACTGGAAGACCGCGTGACCGTGCTCGCGCAGCAGGTCAAGGAAGTCAACGGCGAGGTCAGCGTGCACCTGCCCTACTCGGCGCGCGACATCCTGCGCGCCGACGATGTCGACAATGTCTATTTCCAGGTCAGCGGCCCGCACCGCGAGCTGGTGGCCGGCGACAGCGACATTCCGCTGCCGGAAGAAGAAGAGAAGCCGGTCGCCTGGTCGGTGATGCTGCGCGACGGCGCCATGCGCAATGCCGAAGTGCGTATCGCCTATACCTATGTGAACCTGCAGGCGACGCGCACCAGCGGGCTGAGCCCGGACGAAACCCGCTATGCGCTGGTGCAGGTGGCAGAGACGCTGGAAAAGCGGCGCGAGCTGGCGAACCAGATCATCAAGGGCGTGATCCTGCCCGAATTCATCATCCTGCCGATTGCGATCACGCTGCTGTGGTTTGCGCTGTCACGCGGGCTGTCGCCGCTGACGACGCTGCAGGAAAGCATACGCTCGCGCCGTCCCGACGACCTGTCGGCGATCGACTCGCGCGCGGTGCCGGAAGAGATCTCGCCGCTGGTCAGCTCGCTGAATGACATGCTGGGACGCCTGTCGCAGAGTATCGCTTCGCAAAAGCGCTTCATTGCCGATGCCGCGCACCAGATGAAGACACCGCTGGCCGGCATGCGCATGCAATCGGAGCTGGCGATGCGACAGGACAGCCGCGAAGAGATCCAGCGTTCGCTTGAGCAACTGGCCAAGAGCTCGACCTCGGCCACGCGTCTGGTGAACCAGTTGCTGGCACTGGCGCGCGCAGAGAACGATGCGCCGCAGGCCACGCCGCCGCAGCGGCTGGAACTGGCGACGCTGGCGCGCTCGGTGGTGCCGGACTGGTTCGCGGCCGCGCAGGCAAGGCAGATCGACCTTGGTTTCGAGAGTGACGACCATGAACTGACGACGGTGCGCGGCAATGCGACCATGCTGCGCGAGATGCTGTCGAACCTGATCGACAATGCGCTGCGCTACACCCAAAGCGGCGGCAGCGTCACGGTGCGCGTGCGCGCCGACGACGACCGCAAGCTGGCCATCCTCGAGGTCGAGGACAACGGGCCGGGCATCGCGCCCTCGGAGCGCGCGCAGGTGTTCGAGCGCTTCTACCGCATCCTCGGCAGCGAGGTCGAGGGCAGCGGCCTGGGGCTGGCCATCGTGCGCGAGATCGCGCAGCGGCATGGCGCCGACGTCGACATCTTCAACAACCCGCGCGCCACCGATCCGCGCTACCCGGGCAGCCTGTTCCGTATCAGCCTGCCGCTGGCACAAGACGAGGACGCCTGATGACGCCGGACACCATGGATACCCGTGGCCACAAGACGGCCGCGCACGAAACCGACCGCGCCGGGCGGCGCTACTGGCAACGCGTGCGCGTGCTGACCGGGGTGCTGCTGTTCATCTGGGCGCTGGCAAGCTTCGGCTTTGTGTTCTATGCGCGCGAACTGTCGGACGTGAAGCTGCTGGGCACACCGCTGCCGTTCTACATGGCGGCGCAGGGAACGATGGTGATTTATCTCGCGATCATCGGTGCCTATGCGTATGCGATGAAGAAGCTCGATGCGCTGTCGGGAAAGACGCGGAGTGACGACGATGGCGAATGACACCTTTCCGCGCCAGCTGACCCGTTACTTCGGCCTCTACTCGCTGGGCTTCGGCGCGCTGCTGGTCACGCTGGCGATCCTCGAGCATGAAGGCTTCCCGCGCTTCTGGCTGGGTTACCTGTTCCTGTTCGCGACCATCGTCGTGTATGCGTTCATTGGCGTGTTCAGCCGCACGTCCGACATCACCGAGTACTACGTCGCGGGACGGCGCGTGCCGGCGCTGTTCAATGGCATGGCCACGGCCGCCGACTGGATCTCGACGGCCAGCTTCATCGGCCTGGCCGGCGGCCTTTACCTGCAGGGCTTCGACGGTCTGGCCTACATCATGGGCTGGACCGGCGGCTATTGCCTGGTGGCGCTGCTGATTGCGCCCTACCTGCGCAAGTTCGCGCAATACACGGTGCCGGACTTCCTTGCCGGCCGCTATGCCGGCCCTTATGGCGACCTGGTGCGGCTGCTGGCCGTGGTCGCGACACTGATCATCTCGTTCACCTATGTGGTCGCGCAAATTTATGGCGTGGGCCTGATTACATCGCGCTTCACCGGCATCGATTTCTCGGTCGGCATCTTCCTCGGCCTCGCCAGTATCCTGGTCTGCTCTTTCCTCGGCGGCATGCGCGCCATTACCTGGACCCAAATCGCGCAGTACATCATCATCATCGTCGCGTTCATGATTCCGGTGTCCTGGCTGTCGATCAAGCAGACCGGCTCGCCTGTGCCGCAGCTGGCCTACGGCTCGGCCGTCGAGAAGCTGACGCGACAGGAAGCGGCGCTGGCCGCGCATGAGAGCGAGCAGCAGGTGCGCGACCTGTACCTGCGCCGCGCGGCGACGCTGCAGCACAAGATCGATACCTTGCCGCGCTCATGGGATGCGGGCCGCGAGGAAGCACGGCACCGCCTGCAGGACCTGCAGACCAGCAATTCCTCGCTGATCGACATCAAGGCAGCCAACCGCGCGCTGGCCGATTACCCGAAGAGCCCGGAAGAAGCGCGCCGCGTCTGGCAGCGCCAGCGCGAGTACGACCTCGAGCGCGCGCAACCGGCGCAGCCGCATACGCAGCCCTTCCCCGGCGAGGACAAGGCCAGCTCCGATATCAAGCGCAACAACTTCCTGGCGCTGGTGTTCTGCCTGATGCTGGGCTCGGCTGCATTGCCGCACATCCTGGTGCGCTCCTACACCACGCGCTCGGTGCCGCAGGCACGCATGTCGGTGTTCTGGGCGCTGTTTTTCATCATGCTGTTGTACACGGCGCTGCCGGCACTGGCGGTGATGGTGAAGTACGAGATCTACACCACGCTGGTCGGCGCGGACTTTGGCCACTTGCCCTCCTGGGTCAGCTACTGGGCCAACATCGACCGTGCAAAACCGATGATCAGCATCACGGACATCAATGCCGATGGGCTGGTGCAGCTGGCCGAGATCGTCATCGACGGCGACATGATCGTGCTGGCCACGCCGGAGATCGCCGGCCTGCCGTATGTGATTTCGGCGCTGATCGCCGCCGGCGCGCTGGCCGCGGCGCTGTCGACCGCCGACGGGCTGCTGCTGACGATTTCGAGCGCGCTGTCGCATGACACCTATTTCAAGATGATGAACCCGTTCGCGTCCAGCCAGCGGCAGGTGACGATATCAAAATTGTTACTGCTGGTGGTCGCGCTGCTGGCGGCGTACACCGCCTCCTTCCGTTCGGGCGACATCCTGTCGATGGTCAGCGCCGCCTTCTCGCTGGCCGCATCGACCTTGTTCCCTGCACTGGTTTTGGGCATTTTCTGGAAACGCGCGAACCAACAGGGCGCAATCGCCGGCATGCTGACCGGCTTCTTCGTCTGCCTCATCTATTTGGTGCAAACCAGCGCGGCGCTCGGCGGTAGCGCGGCGAACCAGTGGTTCCACATCGCGCCGGTATCGGCCGGCGTGTTCGGCGTGCCCGCCGGATTCATCGCGATGATCGTCGTGACTTTGCTTACGCCTGCGCCAGACCCCGAGATCGGCGCGCTGGTTGACGACTTGCGCCAGCCCTGACGCAGCCTGCTCCGGGCCTGCTTGGGGCCTGATCTCGGCCAAATCTCGGCCTGAACAGGGACTGAGCGCGGGCCGACCCCATGCCGGCCGCGCACCGGCACCGCCCCGCGCGGGGCCGATCATGCGCCCGCCCGTACCGGACAACGCCCCCATTGTGCGCTGGCACATTTCTTGATTGTTGCTATCCCTACCAAGATGAACAAAAGAAGGGTGCAGCAAGCATGGCCGGCTTTTTCAACGAGATGTATGCGGACGCCAGCGGGCAGGTCCGCCCGCACTACCGGGAATTCGAAAGCTGGCTGGCCGGGCAGCCGCCGGATATCGTCGAGCGCAAGCGGGTCGAGGCCGACCTCGTGTTCCGGCGCGTCGGCATCACCTTCGCCGTCTATGGCAGCGATGCCGGCACCGAGCGCCTGATCCCGTTCGACATCATCCCGCGCATCATCCCGGCGGCCGAATGGGCGCAGCTGCAGAAGGGCCTGAAGCAGCGTGTGCAGGCACTGAACCTGTTCATCCACGATATCTATCATGCGCAGCACATCCTGAAGGCGGGCATCATCCCGCCCGAGCAGGTGTTCAACAATGCGCAATACCGGCCGGAGATGCAGAACATCTCGGTGGACTCCGACATTTATGCGCACATCGCCGGCGTCGACATCGTGCGTGCCGGCGAGGGCGAGTTCTACGTCCTCGAAGACAACCTGCGCGTGCCCTCCGGCGTGTCCTACATGCTGGAAGACCGCAAGATGATGATGCGGCTGTTCCCCGAACTGTTCGCCCGTCACAAGGTCGCGCCGGTCGCGCACTACCCCGACCTGTTGCTCGACATGCTGCGCTCGGTCGCGCCCGATGGCGTGGATGACCCGACCGTGGTCGTCATGACCCCCGGCATGTATAACTCGGCTTACTTCGAACATGCCTTCCTCGCGCAGCAAATGGGCGTGGAACTGGTCGAGGGCAAGGACCTGTTCGTCGATGAAGGCTATGTGTACATGCGCACCACGCGCGGCCCGCAACGGGTCGACGTGATTTACCGCCGTATCGACGACGATTTCCTCGACCCGCTGGTGTTCCGCCCCGATTCCTCGCTCGGCGTGCCGGGCCTGCTGTCGGCCTATCACGGCGGTCGCGTCACGCTGGCCAACGCGGTCGGCACCGGCGTGGCGGACGACAAGTCCATCTATCCGTATGTACCGGACATGATCCGCTTCTACTTGTCCGAAGAGCCGATCCTGAACAATGTGCCGACCTACCAGTGCCGGAAGAAGGAAGACCTCGCGTACACGCTGGCCAACCTCGAGAAGCTGGTGGTGAAGGAAGTGCATGGCGCCGGCGGCTACGGGATGCTGGTCGGTCCGGCGTCGACCAGGGCCGAGGTCGAGGACTTCCGCCAGCGCGTGATCGCCAAGCCGGACGGCTACATCGCGCAGCCGACGCTGGCGCTGTCGGCCTGCCCGACCTATGTGGAGTCGGGCATCGCGCCGCGCCATATCGACCTGCGTCCCTTTGTCCTGTCGGGCAAGACGGTGAGCATGGTGCCGGGCGGCCTGACGCGCGTCGCACTGAAGGAAGGCTCGCTGGTCGTCAATTCGTCGCAAGGCGGCGGCACCAAGGACACCTGGGTGCTGGAGAAATAATGAACCAGCCATCGAATCAAGCGAGCGCCGGTCCGGCGGCCGCGCGATCAATGAATATCAAGGGGCGCAGCCCCGGCCGAAACCAACATACCGCTCGCGGTGTTTGCTGCGCGCTCGTGTCCACGGAGGTTTGACCATGTTAAGTCGCACTGCAGATCATTTGTACTGGATGGCCCGTTATACCGAGCGCGCAGAAAACACCGCGCGCATGCTGGACGTGAACATCCAGACCCAGTTGCTGCCGCAATCGGCGGAAGCGGCCGAACAGGGCTGGCGCGCGGTGCTGGGCATCTCCGAACTGCAGCCGGCCTTCGATGCGAAGTACGGACTGCTGACCCGCAAGGATGTGCTCGACTTCATGGTGCGCGATCCGGGCAACCCCTCGTCGATCGCTTCCTGCCTGACCAGCGCAC
>JACCDU010597422.1_pt1 | contig 41586 bp, 40 predicted proteins | sample 7446081 | NCBI WGS metagenome assembly JACCDU01 (sample SAMN15323447, study PRJNA562643) | freshwater metagenome | isolation source: river surface water | place: USA:Blue River Watershed | collected 2017-08-17
CAACGGCATCATGACCCTGTCGGGCGCGTGGCACAAACTGCGCAATGACCCGATCCTGAAGTTCCTGATCGTGTCGCTGTCGTTCTACGGCATGTCGACCTTCGAAGGCCCGATGATGTCGATCAAGACCGTCAACGCGCTGTCGCACTACACCGACTGGACCGTCGGCCACGTGCACTCCGGTGCGCTGGGCTGGGTCGGCCTGGTGTCGATGGGCTCGATCTACTACCTGCTGCCGCGCCTGTCCGGCCGCAAGGAAATGTGGAGCATGCGCCTGGTCGAGATTCACTTCTGGACCGCGACCATCGGCATCGTGCTGTACATCGCCGCGATGTGGATTGCCGGCGTGATGCAGGGCCTGATGTGGCGCGCAGTGAATGCCGACGGCACGCTGACCTACAGCTTTGTCGAAAGCGTGAAGGCGACCTATCCGTACTACGTGATCCGCTTCGTTGGTGGCGGCCTGTACCTCGCGGGCATGCTGATCATGTTCTACAACACGATGAAGACCGTCAGCGGCGGCAAGCCGGTCGATGCACGCATCCCGCTTGCTGCAGGCGCACACGCCTGATCAGGAGAATTGAATGAAACTTGCTCACGAATCCATTGAAAAAAAGCCCTGGCTGCTGGCGATCCTGGTGGTCCTGGTGGTCAGCATCGGCGGTCTGGTCGAAATCGTTCCGTTGTTCTTCCAGAAGTCGACCACCGAGCCGGTTGCGGGGCTGACGCCGTACTCGCCGCTGCGCCTCGCAGGCCGCGACATCTATGTGCGTGAAGGCTGCTACAACTGCCACTCGCAGATGATCCGTCCGTTCCGCGCCGAGACCGAGCGTTACGGTCACTACTCGGTCGCCGGGGAGTTCGTGTACGACCGTCCGTTCCAGTGGGGCTCGAAGCGCACCGGCCCGGACCTCGCACGTGTCGGCGGTCGCTACAGCGATGAATGGCACCGTGCTCACCTGAACAATCCGCGCGACCTGGTACCGGAGTCGAACATGCCCGGCTATCCGTGGCTGGCGAAGACGGCGCTCGATCCGCAATCGATCGTGCCGCGCCTGGCTGCGCTGAAGCGCCTCGGTGACCCGTACACCGACGAACAGATCGCTGCGGCACCGAAGGAACTGGAAGGCAAGACCGAGCAGGATGCGCTGGTCGCGTACCTGCAGGGCCTCGGCACCCAGATCAAGGCACGGAGGTAAGCATGAACCTGGTCGCATTCCTATCCGATGCACGCAGCCTGATCACGCTGATCAGCATGCTGACCTTCATCGGCATCGTCGTGTGGGCGTGGAGCGCCCGCCGCAAGAACGAGTTCGACGAGGCGGCGATGCTGCCTTTCGCAGATGAAGACATGAACACTCAAAAGCAGGAGCCGCGACATGGCTGATTTCATTAACGGGTTCTGGGGCCCTTACATCACCGTCATCACCATCGTCTCCATCATCGGTTGCGGACTGTTGCTGTGGTCGCAGTCGACGGTGAAGATCCCGATGTCGAAGGATGGCAAGGCCGAGACCACCGGCCACAGCTGGGACGAAGGCCTGGAAGAGCTGAACAATCCGATGCCGCGCTGGTGGATGTGGCTGTTCTACATCACCATTGTGTTCGGTTTTGCTTATCTCGCGCTGTATCCGGGCCTCGGCACCTATGCCGGCAAGCTCGGCTGGGCGTCGACCGGCGAGTACCAGAAAGAGCTGCAGGCAGCCGACGCCGAGTACGGTCCGCTGTTCGAGAAGTTTCGCGGCACCGAGCTGAAGGCGCTGGCGGCCGACCCGCAGGCGCAGGCGATCGGCCAGCGCCTGTTCCTGACGTACTGTGCCCAGTGCCATGGCTCGGATGCGCGTGGCAACAAGGGCTATCCGAACCTGACCGATGCCGACTGGCTGTATGGCGGCGAGCCCGACACCATCAAGACCACGCTGCTGAAAGGTCGGCATGGCCAGATGCCGTCGATGGCGGCGGCGGTCGGTGGCGAGAAGGAAATCGAGGCGGTCGCGCACTATGTGCAGTCGCTGTCGGGTGCTGCGCATGACCCGATCAAGGCGTCGTTCGGCAAGGAGAAGTTCGGTGCCTGCGCTGCCTGCCACGGCGCGGACGGCAAGGGCAATCAGGCCATGGGTGCCCCCAACCTGACCGACAAGATCTGGCTGTACGGCGGCAGCACCGCGACCATCATGGAAACGATACGCAAGGGTCGTGAGAACGTGATGCCGGCCTTCGAGGAATTCCTCGGCGAGGACAAGGTGCACCTGCTGGCCGCCTATGTCTGGGGCCTGTCGAACAACTCGACGCTGGACGCCGCAAAGTAAGGCAAGCACGTATCATCCTGCTGGCGCAGGGGCGGCCGACCGGCCGTCCCTGAGCGCGACCAGACACACGCCGGAAAGCCCATGGAAAGCTCCACTCCGCAGGTCTCTGTGATCAAGATGTATGCAGCGCGGGAGGAAATCTACCCGCGCGAAGTACAGGGCCGCTATGCCAGCCTGCGCTGGCTGTTCGTCTGGCTGACCCAACTGCTGTTCTACGGCCTGCCCTGGTTGTCATGGAATGACAGGCAGGCAGTGCTGTTCGATCTCGGCGCCCGAAAGTTCTACATCTTCGGCATCGTGCTGTGGCCGCAGGACTTCATCTACCTTGCGGCGCTGCTGATCATCTCTGCGTATTCGCTGTTCCTGTTCACCGCGATCTTCGGCCGCGTCTGGTGCGGATTTACCTGCCCGCAGACGGTCTATACCGAGATCTTCATGTGGATAGAGCGCAAGATCGAAGGTAACCGCAGTGCGCGCATGCGGCTCGACCGTCAGCCGGCATCGCTGGCGAAGTTCTCGCGCAAGACTGCCAAGCATCTCGCATGGGGTGCGGTCGCACTGTGGACCGGCTTCACCTTCGTCGGCTACTTCACGCCCATCCATGTGCTGGGTGACGCGATCATCGCATTGGCGCTCGGTCCGTGGGAATGGTTCTGGGTGTTGTTCTATGCGTTTGCGACGTATGGCAATGCCGGCTGGATGCGCGAACAGGTCTGCAAGTACATGTGCCCGTACGCACGCTTCCAGAGCTCGATGTTCGACAAGGACAGCCTGATCGTCACCTATGACAAGGAGCGTGGCGAGCCGCGCGGTGCGCGCAGCAAGAGCGATGCCGAAGGTGCGAAGGCACTCGGCGATTGCATCGATTGCTCGATGTGCGTGCAGGTCTGCCCGACCGGCATCGATATCCGCGAGGGCTTGCAGTATGAGTGCATCGGCTGTGCCGCCTGCGTCGACGCCTGCAATACCGTGATGGACAAGATCGGTGCGCCGCGCGGTCTGGTGCGCTACTGGACCGACCATGCGGCCGCCCATCGCTGGTCATCGGCGCAGATCTTCCGTCATGCGTTCCGGCCGCGCGTGCTGATCTACAGCGCGGTGCTGCTGGTTATCGTGTCGGTATTCTTTGGCACGCTGCTGACCCGCACGCCGCTGAAGATGGATGTGATCCGCGACCGAGGCTCGATGGGCCGCGAGATCGAGAACGGCATGATCGAAAACGTGTATCGGCTCCAGATCATGAACACCGACGAAGCCACGCATCGTTACCGTATTGCGGTGTCGGGCATTGATTCGATCAAGCTCGACGGCAAGGACGAAGTCACGCTCGGCCCGACCGAATCGCGCGCAGTGCCGGTCAATGTGCGCATCGATGAAGGGCAGGGCAGCAAAGGTTCGAACAAGATCTGGTTCACGCTGACCTCGCTCGATGCGGAGGGTGTCGAGGTGAAAGAGAAGGCGGTGTTCTTCGTGCCGCGCTGACGCGGCATGACGGGCTGCCCCATCCCGCACAGCGCAGGCGGCGGCAGGCATACGAAGGAACTTGACGGTACGACTATCATGCATACTTTGCCCATGAATTCTTCTTCCAACGAACCCTGGTACCGGCATCGCTGGCCCTGGCTCTTGATGCTGGGTCCGGTCGCCGTATTGATCGCCGGCGCGATCACGATGTGGATTTCGTTCTCCGGCGCTGACGCGCTGGTGGTTGACGACTATTACAAGCAGGGCAAGGCGATCAACCAGAACTTGCAGCGGGACCGCGTCGCTGCCGAGCTCGGCCTCACGGCCAGCCTGCGCTATGATGCGGCCGCCGGCAAACTGCGCGGGCAGGTGAGCGGCCTCGGCCAGGCGGTGCCGCTGACGCTGCTGCTGGTGCATCCGACGGTGCCGGAGAAGGATACGCGCCGTGCCGTGATGCCGAATGCGGCCGGCGAGTTCGAGATTCCATTGGCCTTGCTCGAACGCGCGAACTGGCAAGTCGAACTGGAAGACGGACAACGCCAGTGGCGCCTGCACGGGCAGTGGCTATGGCCGCAAAACAAGAATGTGGACATCCGGCCGCAGAGCCAGGATGCGGCGGGGAGATAACGCATGTTGAAGCTGGCGATGACCGTGTTGTGGCCTTCGTTCCTGTCGGCGATCCTGGCCGAGGGCCTGTTCTTCTCTACCTTTGATCCGCTGGACCTGATGCTGGCCGGGGGGCAGCCAGAATTGCCGCCGATCGCAGCGTACACGGTGGGCTTCTTTTTCTTCTGGGTGCTGGCGGCGCTTGCGAGCATGCTGAGCCTGTACCTGTACAAGGCCGACGACGCGCCGAAGCAGCCGCCGTTCTGAGTTACTGCCGCATGCCTAAAACAACCAGGCCCGCATCGGCGGGCCTTGGTGATGAATGGCGGGTCGCGATCAGCCAGCTCAGCCGCAGGTGTCGGTGCCCGCAGCAATCGCGCGCAGGCGCTCCGGCTGCAACAGCTCGATTTCGCGATTGGCCACGCGCAGCAAGCCTTCTTTTTTCAGCTTCGACAGCAGGCGGCTGATGCTCTCGATCGTCAGGCCCAGGTAGTTGCCGATTTCTTCGCGCGACATGCGCAACTGGAACGTGGTCGATGAATAACCACGCGCCGCATAGCGCGACGCCAAATTGATCAGGAAGGCCGCAAAGCGCTGCTCGGCACGCATATTCCCCAGCAACAGCATCACGCTCTGTTCACGCGTGATTTCCTGGCTCATCATCCGATGGAAGTGATGCAGCAGCGTCGGTATCGTGCCGAACAATTCCTCCAGCCGTGCGAACGGGATCTCGCACACCTCGCTGTCTTCCAGCGCCATCGCATCGCAATGATGACGATCGGCGCTGATCGCATCCATGCCCAGCAATTCACCAGCCATCTGGAAGCCGGTGACCTGTTGCTCACCATTGGCGTTGACCTGATAGGTCTTGAAGTGCCCCAGCCGTATCGCATACAGCGTGGTGAACGGATCATCCATCCGGTACAGCAGCGTATCTTTCGCGACCTTACGGCGGCGGCCGATGATCTGGTCCAGCCGGTGCATGTCCGATTCCCCAAGGCCCATCGGCAGGCACAGCTGGTGCATGCTGCACGCCGAGCAGCTGGCGCGCAACGCCTGCATGTTCAGGTTGGCTGCGGGCGTGAGTGGCTGAGACTGGGGCTGGGCTTGACTCATAGTTAAGGCGCAATGAAAGTATCTGCAAATTTACCGCATTCAGCGCGGCCGCGCCACCGTCGATAATGAACTGGCATCATTCGGCCCGCCCGCAAGATCCGCCGACATGATCTGTGCACCAGATCCGCACGAGTTCTGAACGAGATCCGCGCACCAGATCCACTTACACGTCCCGTTCTGACGAAACTGGCTCGTCGCGCCGGTTCACACCACCTGTTCATACGGCAGGCCGACGTAATTCTCCGCAATGTTGGCCCGACCGGCATCGGAACTGGTGAAGTAGGCGAGCTCGGCCTCCTGGATGCGCTGATTGAACGGGTCGTCGCTGAACTTGTGCAGGATCGATGTCATCCACCACGAGAAACGCTCGGCCTTCCAGATGCGGCGCAGGCATAGCTCAGAGTAATGTGCGACCACATCGGTTCGCCCTTCCTTGTAGCGCTTGCGCAGCACGTGATACAGCGTATACACGTCGCTGGCGGCGAGGTTCAGCCCCTTGGCGCCGGTTGGCGGCACGATGTGTGCGGCATCTCCGACCAGGAACAGGCGGCCGAACTGCATGGGCTCGGCGACAAAGCTGCGCAGCGGCGCGATGCTCTTTTCGATCGAGGGGCCGGTGACCAGGCTGTTCGCAGTCGCTTCCGGCAGGCGCGCGCGCAACTCATCCCAGAAGCGCTCGTCGGACCAGTCTTCCACCTTGTCGTCCAGCGGGCATTGCACGTAATAGCGCGACAGCATGTTCGAGCGCATGCTGCACAACGCAAAGCCGCGCGGGTGGTTCGCATAGATCAGCTCATGCGATACCGGCGGTGTGCGTGACAGCACGCCGAGCCAGCCGAATGGATACACGCGCTCGAACAGCCGGATGCGATCGGCCGGCACCGACTTGCGCGACACCCCGTGAAAACCGTCACAGCCGGCGATGTATTCGCAGTCCAGCCGCTGCGGCTGGCCATCCTTGGTGAAGGTCACCCAGGGTGTGTCGCTGTCGATGTCATGCACCGCGACATCCTGCGCGTCATAGATCGTGTTCGCACCGGCGGCCGCGCGCGCATCCATCAGGTCGCGCGTGACTTCGGTCTGGCCATACACCATCACGGTTTTGCCGCCGGAGTATTTTTTCAGGTCGATGCGCTCGACGCGGCCCGAGAAGGACAGCGCGAAGCCCTCATGCACCATGCCTTCGCGGTCCATGCGCTCGCCGACCTGTGCTTCGCGCAGCAGCTCGACCGTGCCCTGTTCCAGCACGCCGGCGCGGATGCGCGACAGCACATAGTCCGGTGATTTGGCTTCGACGATCACATTGTCGATGCCTTGCAGGTCCAGCAGGCGTCCGAGCAGCAGGCCCGACGGGCCGGCGCCGATGATGGCGACCTGGGTCTTCATGGTGTCTCCTCGTCGGGCGGGTTGCCCTTGTAATTTTCAAGCCGTCATCATCCGGTGTTCCCGCTTGGCGGGGAATGGACGATTCTGGCTCAAACTTGTACATTTCATGGAATGTCTGCTCGACCTCGCGTCCTCCCCCGCAGCGCCGGCGCGCTGCCGTCCGCCGCTGCCGCCGCTGCGGCTGCTACCACCGCTGCCACCGCGGTGCCCGTCTACCAGTTGTACGGCGAGGGCCAGCCCTGGCTGACGCCGGACCCGGTGCATGTGGAATCGATCGCTGCGCGCAGCCGCCAGCACCAGTGGGAAATCCGGCCGCACCGTCACCACGGACTGTTCCAGCTGCTGTGGCTGCAGCAGGGCAGTGCCCATGTGCAGCTCGATGGCAGCCATCAGCGGCTGGATGCCGGCAGCGTGCTGCTGTTGCCGCAGCATTGCGTGCACGGCTTTCGTTTTTCGCGCAATGCGCAGGGGGTGGTGGTGACGCTGGCGTATGCCTTCCTCGCACAGCTGCATGGTGGGCTGGGCGACCGCCTGTCGGCGATGGTGGCGCCGCAGCGGCTGTCGCTCGATGAGGTGGTCGACCGTGCCGTGGTCGAAGCTTTGCTGCCGGTGCTGCTGGAGGAATATGGCGGGCAGCGCGAGCACCGCGCGCTGTTGCTGGAGTCGCTGCTGGTCAGCCTGCTGTGCTGGCTCACGCGCACCCCGGCGGTGCCCAGCGGGCCGGCAGCGCGTGATCGTGGCCGTCAGTATCTGGCGGCGTTTTCAGCGGCAATCGAGCGTGACCATGCGCGCCATCTGCCGCTGGAACACTATGCGGCGCAGCTCGGCATCAGCACCGCGCACCTGAATGCGGTGTGCCGCGAGCTGGCCGGATGCTCGGCGCTGGCGCTGGTGCATGCGCGGCTGATGCTGGAGGCGAGACGGCAGCTGGTCTACACCTCGATGAGCGTGCGCGACATCGGCGATGCGCTGGGCTTTGCCGACCCCGCCTATTTCACGCGCTTCTTCAAACGCGGCTGCGGGCTGTCGCCGCGCCAGTTCCGGGAACGGGCGCAGCGGGTGGGACAGTCTGAAACATAGACGGAGTGGGTACTTACGGCAGCAAGACCGACAGCTCTGCGGCGGCCGTCAGCAAGGCTGGCAGAAAGGTCTGCTCCAGCTGGGAACGGGACACACGGGTCGCCTGGGCGCCGATGTTCAGCGCCGCCACCGTCGCGCCGGATGCGCCTCGCACCGGTACCGCGATCGAGCGTAGTCCGATCTCCAGCTCTTCCTCGACGATCGCAAAGCCGCGCTGCCGGGTCTCGGCGATGATCTCGCGCAGCCGGCCCTCGTTCACCACCGTGCGATCCGTGTACGCGACCAGTTTCGCTTTCGACAGGTACTGGTCCAGAAGCGCGTCCGGCAGGCCGGCCAGCAACACCCGACCGAGTGACGTGCAGTAGGCGGGCAGCCGGCTGCCGGCATTCAGCGCCACCGACAGCACGCGCGAGGTTTGCGAGCGCGAGATGTACAGCACCTCATTGTCTTCCAGCACGGCCAGCGAGCAGGATTCATTCAGCGTACGCGACAGCTGGTTCAGGCACGGCTGCGCGGACACCGTCAGCGGGGTCGACGACAGATACGAATAACCGAGGGTCAGGATCTTCGGCTTCAGGAAGAAGTTGTTCGCTTCTGAATCCGCATAGCCGAGCTGCTTCAGCGTGTACAGGCAGCGGCGCACCGCAGCGCGCGGGATGCCGGTCTTGTGGCTGATTTGCGCAATTGTCATCGCGCGGCGCTGATCGCTGAAGGCCTTCACCACCGCCAGCCCGCGCGCCAGCGAAGTCATGAAGCTGGGGTCGGTCAGCGCATCGATCTCTTCGGCGATGGTCAGCGGGCGTGCCGGTGGCGTTGCAACCGGCATCGGCGCAGGGGTGACCGCGGCGGTGGTTGCAGCAGCGGATGACGGGGCGGCGGTGCTTGCAGCAGCAGTGGCGGTGTGAGTGGTCGCGGATGCGATCGCGGGTGACATCGTGGGTGACATCGCGGACGACGGCGTGGGGGCCTGCGCGCGCTGTGCGTCCTCGGTGGTGTCGGGCATGGAGGGGTAGACGTTTTGCATGGTCGTTTCGCTCACGGAAAGTTTGTGTCGTTTGGCCTACGGATTCGCACGTGTGGCCCACAACTCAACAGGACGACGCGGCTGACCGAAGCGTTACCGTAACGGAACTCGATAATCTTTTGATAATCACTGTGCGTGATACCCATGTATTCCATGTTGTTAACCGCAGCAGCGGCAGGATTTGCGTCTTGTTCACAACAGTCGCATCAGCGCTCGGTTTTCGTGGTGTTCGGGCATCGCACACAAATTGCGCATGCCCGCTTGTTCGCACGTTTCGTGAAGGATAAACTCAGGCGCTGTTCTATTACCAGTTATTTGTTCGTTTATCGAACAAATCCCGTGCACCACAATTAACGCAGGCAAGCGTCGTTCCGGTCCGCACCCGCGGGCCGATCGCCGGCCTGCAAATCCCCGGAGGGTCTCCTTGGTCAACAAGATCGTTCCCGACCTCGCGCAAGCAGTGGCCGGCATTCATGACGGATCCACCGTGATGATTGGCGGCTTTGGCAATGCGGGCATGCCCGAAGCGCTGATCGATGCGCTGATTGCGCAGGGCGCGCGTGAGCTCACCATCGTCAACAACAATGCCGGCAACGGCGATACCGGCCTCGCAGCGTTGCTGGCAGCGGGGCGGGTGAAGAAAATCATTTGCTCATTTCCGCGCCAGGCCGATTCACATGTGTTCGACGGCCTCTACCGCGCTGGCAAGATCGAGCTGGAGCTGACGCCGCAGGGCAACCTCGCCGAGCGCATCCGCGCGGCCGGTGCCGGCATCGGCGGCTTTTTCACCCCGACCGGCTATGGCACCCGGCTCGCCGAAGGCAAGGAGACACGCGTGATCAATGGCCGCAACTATGTGTTCGAACTGCCTATCCATGCCGACTATGCGCTGATCAAGGCATTGAAGGGCGACCGCTGGGGCAATCTCGTCTATCGCAAGGCGGCGCGTAACTTCGGCCCCATCATGGCGAGCGCCGCCAAGTGCACGATTGCGGAAGTGTCGGAAGTGGTCGAATTGGGCGCGCTCGATCCCGAAGTGATCGTCACGCCCGGCATCTTCGTGCAGCGCATCGTGCAGACCGGAGGTGTGCAATGAAGCGCTTTACCCGTGACGACATCGCCCGGCGCGTCGCGCGCGACATTCCCGAAGGTGCGTATGTGAACCTTGGCATCGGCCTGCCTACGCTGGTGGCCAACCATCTCGACACGTCGAAGGAAATTTTCCTGCACAGCGAGAACGGCATCCTCGGCATGGGACCGGCACCCGCACCGGGCGACGAAGACGAAGACCTGATCAATGCCGGCAAGCAGCCGGTCACGCTGCTGACGGGCGGCGCATATTTCCATCATGCGGATTCTTTCGCGATGATGCGTGGCGGCCATCTGGACATTTGCGTGCTCGGCGCGTTCCAAGTGTCGGCGCAGGGCGATCTGGCGAACTGGCATACCGGCGCACCGGATGCGATCCCCGCCGTGGGCGGCGCGATGGATCTTGCGATCGGCGCAAAAAAAGTCTTCGTGATGATGGAGCTGCAGACCAAGAATGGCGAGAGCAAGATCGTCAGTCAATGCAGCTACCCGCTGACCGGTGTCGCCTGCGTATCGCGCATCTACACCGACCTCGCGGTCTTCGATGTCACGCCGGAGGGCTTGCGCGTGATCGACATGGCCGACGGCGTCAGCGTCGAAGCACTGCAACAGATCACCGGTCTGCCGCTGCTTGCGGCATGAAGGTCAGATCAGGGTCACATGAGGGTGACATCAGGGTGACATCAGGGTGACATGACGCTCACACGAGGCTCCCATGAGGCTCAGGTGAAGGTCGCCTGATGGCCGCCTGATGCCACGAACGGCCGGTGGCGGGAAGCCCGGCCCGTCAGCACCCGAAAACAGCATCAAACAAAAACCAGCCTACAGAACAGACAGGAAGCGACGATGAAAGAAGCCTTGATTTGCGATGCGATCCGTACCCCGATCGGCCGTTTCGGTGGCGCGCTGAAGGATGTGCGCGCCGATGACCTCGGCGCCGTGCCGTTGCGCGCACTGCAGGAACGCAATCCCACCGTGGACTGGGCGGAGGTCGATGAAGTGATCTTCGGTTGCGCGAACCAGGCCGGTGAAGACAACCGCAATGTCGCGCGCATGTCGTCACTGCTGGCCGGTTTGCCGATCGATGTGCCGGGTTCGACCATCAATCGCCTGTGTGGCTCGGGCATGGATGCACTTGGCACCGCCGCGCGCGCGATCCGGGCCGGCGAGGCATCCCTGGTGATCGCCGGCGGTGTCGAATCGATGACGCGCGCGCCCTTCGTGATGGGTAAGGCTGACAGCGCGTTCTCGCGCAATGCACAGATTTTCGACACCACGATAGGCTGGCGCTTCATCAACCCGCAGATGAAGGCGCTGTATGGCGTCGATGCGATGCCCGAAACTGCGGAGAACGTCGCCACCGATTACCAGATCAGCCGGGCCGATCAGGATGCCTTCGCGGTCAACAGCCAGAACAAGGCCGCCACCGCGCAAGCCAATGGCGTACTGGCCGACGAGATCGTGCCGGTCATCATTCCGCAGAAGAAAGGCGAGCCGATCACGGTGCTGCATGACGAGCACCCACGCGCGACATCGATCGAGGCGCTGGCCAAACTGAAAGGTGTGGTTCGCCCGGACGGCACGGTCACCGCGGGCAACGCGTCCGGTGTGAATGACGGCGCATGTGCATTGCTGCTGGCCGATGCCGCCACCGCGGCAAAGTACGGTCTCCAGCCCAAAGCGCGCGTGATCGGCATGGCCACCGCCGGCGTGCCGCCGCGCGTGATGGGCATCGGCCCGGTGCCGGCCGTGCAAAAGCTGCTGAAGCAGACCGGATTCTCGCTGGACCAGATCGACGTGATCGAGCTCAATGAAGCCTTTGCCGCGCAGGGACTTGCCGTGCTGCGCCAGCTGGGCATCGATGACCAGGATCCGCGCGTGAACCCGAACGGCGGCGCCATCGCGCTCGGCCATCCGCTGGGCATGAGCGGCGCGCGGCTGGTCACGACCGCGATGTACCAGCTGCATCGCAGCGGCGGCCGCTATGCGCTGTGCACGATGTGCATAGGCGTGGGCCAGGGCATTGCCGTGCTGATCGAGCGCGTCTGAGCTTGCCGACAGCTGCCCCCGCTGCCTCCGCTGCCCCTGCTGCTGACTTGGCTGTGGCCGGGGCTGTGACTGTAGCTTGGGCAGGCAGCGCGTCCGTCACCGCGGCCGCCGGTTCCCATTTGCGCGGTCATCGGCGAAAATCCCGGTCTGACAACGATACTCCCGAGAGACACAACCTTCATGCCTGACCTCCATCCCGACCAGCGTCCTTATCGCCAGCCCGCCGCGGGCAGCCATGCCGATTACCTGTATCCCGGCTATGCGTCGACCGTGAAGCGCTCGCCTTCACAGCCGCTGATCCTGCTGCCGCAATCACTGTCCGAGATCACCGGCCCGGTGTTCGGGCATGAGCGGGTGCGCCCCGAAGATGCCGACCTCACCCGACAGCATGCGGGCGAGCCATTGGGTGAGCGCATCATCGTCACCGGCCGGGTGATGGATGAGGATGGTCGTCCGGTGCCGCATACGCTGGTCGAGGTGTGGCAGGCGAATGCCGCCGGACGCTACCAGCACAAGCGCGACCAGCATGATGCGCCGCTGGATCCCAACTTCACCGGCACCGGCCGCATGATGACCGATGCGCACGGCAATTACCGTTTCACCACTATTCGCCCCGGCGCCTACCCATGGCGCAATCATCCGAATGCCTGGCGTCCTGCGCACATCCATTTCTCGTTGTTCGGCAATGCCTTTGCAACGCGACTGGTCACGCAGATGTATTTCCCCGGCGACCCGCTGCTGCCCTTCGATCCCATCTACAACGCGGTGCCCGAGGGCGCGCGCGAGCGCATGATCTCGTCGTTCGCGCTCGACGTCACTGAGCCCGAGCATGCGCTGGGCTTTCGCTTCGATATCATTCTGCGCGGCCGCGATGCGACGCCGATGGAGACCTGACCATGACATCAGCGGCAAAGCACGGCCTGACGCCGTCGCAGACCGTCGGCCCCTATCTGCACATCGGCCTCGACTGGCTGACCATCACCGAACTTGCACCGGCCGGTGTCAGTGGCGAACGCATCGTGATCCAGGGCCAGCTGCTGGATGCCGACCGTGAACCGATTCCGGATGGCATGGTCGAGATCTGGCAAGCGAATGCGCATGGCAAATATGCGCATCCGGATGACCCGCGCACACTGCCGCTGGAAGCCGGTTTCCAGGGTTTTGGTCGCGTCGCCACCGATGAACACGGACGTTTTCGCTTCAGCACCATCAAACCCGGCAGCGTGCCGGATGCGCACGGACGCCCGCAAGCGCCGCACTTGCTCGTCAATGTGTTTGCGCGTGGCTTGCTCAGGCAATTGGTGACCCGTATGTATTTCCCCGGCGACGCGCACGAGACCGACAGCGTGCTGCAGCAGGTGCCGGCTGCGCGCCGCGCTACGCTGGTGGCCAGCGCGGCCGGCGCAGGCGTGGTCGAATGGCATGTCCGGATAGGCGGGGGCGGTGACGAAACCGTCTTCTTCGAACTCTGATCGAAGCATACTGAGGATAGAAAGTCCCGTTCATGGCCGCTACCGCGCTGACTGCCCGCATGTTCTCGAACGCAGCAATGCAGCAAGTGTTCTCTGCCGAGAACACGATACAGCGCATGCTCGACTTCGAAGCCGCGCTCGCGCATGCACTGGCGGCCGAAGATGTGATTCCGGCCACCGCGCCGGCCGCAATCAAGGCGGCCTGCCAGGCCTCCCGCATCGACCAGAAAGCGCTGGCCGCGGCGGCACGGCAGTCCGGTAATCTCGCGATACCGCTGGTCAAGCAATTGACAGCCGAGGTGGCCGCGATCGACGCCACAGCCGCGCGCTACGTGCACTGGGGCGCGACCAGTCAGGACGTGATCGATACCGGCCTCGTGCTGCAGCTGCGCGATGCCATTGCACTGATCTCGGTCGAACTCGGCGAACTGGCCGATGCACTGGCTGGTCTCGTGCATCGCCATCGCGATACCCCGATGATCGGGCGTACCTGGATGCAGCATGCGTTGCCGATCACCTTTGGCCTGAAGGCTGCCGGCTGGCTCGATGCGGTGATGCGCCATCAGCATCGTTTGCATGATTTGCATCAGCGTATCGCCGTGCTGCAGTTCGGCGGCGCCGCCGGCACGCTGGCCAGCCTCGGCAATCGCGGGCTGCCCGTCGCTGATGCGCTCGCGCATGCGCTCGAACTCCAACTGCCCGATCTGCCCTGGCATGCGCATCGCGATCGCATCGCCGAATGCGCGACCGTGTTCGGCTTGCTGACGGGTACGCTGGGCAAGATTGCCGGTGATCTCGCGCTGCAGATGCAGACCGAAGTGGCCGAGCTGGCCGAGCCGGTCGCGCCCGGCCGGGGTGGGTCATCCACGATGCCGCACAAGCGCAACCCGGTCGCCTGTGCGGCAGTACGCGCGGCCGCCGCCCGCGTGCCCGCGCTGGTATCGACGATGCTGGCGACGATGGACCATGAACATGAGCGCGCGCTCGGCGGCTGGCAGGCCGAGTGGGACACGCTGCCCGAGATTGCCACGCTGTGTGGCGCAGCACTGACGCAGCTGCGTGACGTGATCGAAGGCTTGCAGGTCGATGCCGCGCGCATGCGCGCCAACATCGATCTGACGCGCGGCCTCGTGATGGCCGAGGCGGTATCGCTGGCGCTGGCCGAGCACATCGGGCGCTCGCATGCGCATGAACTGGTGGAAGCTGCCTGCCAGCGCGCGCTGGCACAAGGCGCAGGTCTGCTCGACGTGCTGCGTGCCGACCCGCAGGTGACTGCGCAGCTGTCGCCGCAGGCGCTGGAAAAATTGTTTGAACCGCTGTCCTATACCGGCGAGGCCGGCGCGCTCGCCGACCGGGTGCTGGCTGCGCATCGCGCACGCAAGCGCTGAGATTCACGATTGGAGCAACCTCATGGCCATCTTTGATAACGGCAACGGCAAGCTGCATTACCAGCTCGACGGTGCCGACGACGCGCCGTTGCTGGTGCTGTCGAACTCGCTCGGTACCACGCTCGACATGTGGGTGCCGCAAATGCCGGCGCTGCTCGAGCATTTCCGCGTGCTGCGCTATGACACGCGCGGCCACGGTCAGTCCGCGGTCACGCCGGGCCCGTACACCATTGCGCAGCTCGGCGGCGATGTGCTGGCGCTGCTCGACCATCTGCAAGTGCCGCGCGCGCATTTCTGTGGACTGTCGATGGGTGGCATGACCGGCATCTGGCTTGGCATCCATGCGCCTGACCGTATCGACCGCCTCGTGCTGTGCAATACCAGCGCCGCAATCGGTGTGCCCGAGGTATGGAATGCACGCATTGCGCAGGTGCGACAGGGCGGCATGGCCGCCGTGATCGATACCGTGCTCGATCGCTGGTTCACCAGCGACTTCCTCGCGCATGCGCCGGCCCAGGTCGACCGCGTGCGAGCGATGCTTGCGCAAACCTCGGTCGAGGGCTATGTCGCGAACTGCGCTGCGGTGCGCGATATGGACCAGCGCGCCGATCTCGGACGCATCGCGGCGCCGACGCTGGTCATCGGCGGCAAGTACGATAAATCGACGCCGCCCGAGCATGGCGAGCTGATCGCGAAAGCCATACCCGGTGCGCGCTATGTCGAGCTGAATGCGGCCCATTTGTCGAACTGGGAATCCGCGCAAGCGTTCACGCAACGTGTCATCAGTTTCCTCCGGGGTGAACAGCATGGCTGACCACTCGGACAGGCAGGATGACAAAAAGCGCAGCGAGATTGCCGCCGACGGCATGGCGGTACGACGCGCGGTGCTGGGCGATGCGCATGTCGATCGTGCGCAGGCAAATCGCACGCCATTCAACACCGAATTCCAGGACCTGATCACCCGTTATGCGTGGGGCGAGATCTGGACCCGCGAGGGTTTGCCGCGACATACGCGCAGCCTGATGACGATCTGCATGATGGTCGCGCTGGGCCGTGAGGAAGAGCTGAAGCTGCACCTGCGTGCGGCGGCGAACAATGGCGTCACGCGTGACGAAATCAAGGAAGCCCTGCTGCAGACGGCGATCTATTGCGGCGTGCCTGCGGCCAACAGCGCATTCGCGCTCGCGCAGCAGGTGTTTGCGGAGATCGACGGCAGCCGTTGAGACGGCTTCATTCGATGCTGATCTTCGGCAGCCAGTTCGAACCGGGATCCGCGTCGAAAAAATCAGCCGGCTTCAGCGGACGCTGACGTTCCTCCACCGGCAGGATATCGGGCGCAATGAACGGCGCCATATCCACCTCATACAGGCTGCCGGTCAGCCGCTCGCCGTCGCGGCGCAGCTTGTAGTACATGCCGTTGAACGGATTGACATGCAGGTCGTTCGCGCGGGTGCGCATGAACATCAGCGCATACTCCAGCGGCAGCCAGTCATCATCGGATACCAGCGCCGCTTCGTTGTGCACCGGGAACCAGCACAGCCGCTGCACCGGACCGGTCAGGCACAGGAAGGGCCGCATCGCGAGAAAGTATTCCTGCATGTTGTCTGCCATCGTGATCTTGAAGGCGGACTTGCCGTTGCCGGCGTCGCTGAAGGTCACATGACCAATGGTATGCCGTTCGCCGGCGGCATTCGATAACACGATCGCACGCTGGCCCGACAGCGGCGCTGCCCGGACGGTGGTGATCGCACTCAGGCAGGCCAGCATGGCCACAGTGCATGCGAGGCGTTCCAGCCAGGTTGTCATGTGCGTCTCCTTTTTCGGTGATTTTTTCTTCGCCTTTTCCCCTGACGGCCAGTATACGATGCCCGACGACGGCTTCCGCGGCGCGTGCCCCCCTGTCTTCCGGTATAGTCGTTGCGATGCCACGCACGTGGTCACCAGAAGAGGGCAGCAATGCAAGCAGCAGTACAGTCAGCGTCGGCCGCGCAGGCAGACGGACGCCGGCATTACGTGGTCGTGGGTGCCGGCGCGGTCGGTTGCTATTTCGGCGGCATGCTCGCGCGTGCCGGCGTGCCGGTTACGCTCGTAGGGCGTGCGCTGCATGTCGATGCGATACGCGCGCAAGGCTTGCGCATGCAGACCCTAAGTTTTGATGAGCAGGTCGCGATCGATGCGACGACTGCGATTGACGTGGTGTCCGATGCGGACGTCGTGCTGTTCTGCGTGAAGTCCACCGACAGCGAAGCCACGGCACGCCAGCTGCAGCCCCTGCTGAAGCCGGATGCGGTCGTGCTGTCGCTGCAGAATGGCGTCGAGAATGCCGACATCGTGCGCAGCGTGCTGTCGCACACGGTGATCCCGTCCGTGGTGTATGTCGCGACCGAGATGGCTGGCCCTGGCCACCTGCGGCATCACGGGCGTGGCGAGCTGGTGATCGGGGCGTCCCCGGCGAGCGATGCGATCGTCGCCGACTTCGCGAAGGCCGCCGTGCCGGTACAAATCGATCCGAATGTGACCGGCACGCTGTGGGCCAAGCTGATCGTCAATTGTGCCTACAACGCGCTGTCCGCGATCGCACAGAAGCCCTACGGTGAACTGGTCAAGGTGGACGGCATTCCGGCGCTGATGGAGACCGTGGTTGACGAGTGCATCGCGGTGGCGCGCGCCGATGGCATTCAGCTGCCGGGTGATCCGCAGGATGCGGTGCGCCGCATCGCGTTCAGCATGGCCGGGCAGTATTCATCGACCGCGCAGGATGTGGCACGCGGCAAGCCAAATGAAATCGATTACCTGAACGGTTACGTGGTGCGGCGCGGTCGCGCGCATGGCATCGCGACGCCGGTCAATCAGACCCTGCTCAGCCTGGTCAAGCTGGTAGATAAGAGGAGCAACACATGACACGTGAAGAATTCGAAAACATGCTCGCCGAACGCGGCATCGACACCATCGTCGAAGTCGTGCGCGAGCCGAATGGTGCGCTCGACACCCACACCCATCCGTTCGAGGCGAATGCACTGATCCTCGAAGGAGAGATCACGCTGGTGGCCGAAGGCAAGACCTGGCATTGCAAGGCCGGTGACACCTTCCGGCTTGATGCGCATGTGCCGCATACCGAGCAGTACGGGCCGCAAGGCGTGCGTTACCTCGCCGGCAGAAAATAAATACGAAAAAGCCGCCCGGCCTGGCGACCGGACGGCAAACTCAGGGCATCGCCCTGCGGAGGAGTATCGGTCAGGCGGCCTGCGCTTCGTTGGCCGCGTTGGTGAATTCATCCCAGGCCTTCAGCGCATGGGTTGCATACATCATCGAGGGCCCGCCGCCCATGTACACGGCGGTGGCCATCACTTCTTCCAGCTCGGCGCGCGTGCCGCCCAGCTTCACCAGTGCCTGCACATGGAAGCCGATGCAATCATCGCAGCGCGACGCCACTGAAATGCCGAGTGCGACCAGCTCGCGGGTTTTCTTGTCGAGTGCGCCTTCTTTGGTGCCAGCCGCTGCCAGCTGCGCGAAGGCTGTCATCAATTCGGGCTGCGATTGCCGCAGGCCGCGCATGCCGGCCGAGACTTGTTGGGTCAGTTCTTTGTAGTGGGGGATGGCCATGGCTTGCGGACTCCGATGGGAATGCCGCCAGTATTTCCTTATGGCATTTTCAAATCCTTGACATGAGTCAAAAAAAATCCCGGACGGCAATCGTCCGGGATGTTTCCCTGTCCTTGACAGCGGCTGTCACGGCTCAGCCAGCCGGCTCAACCAGTCAGATCAACCGGCCAGATCAACCGGCCCGATCAGTACAGTCCGTCAGCCCACCAGATCGACGCGGCCATCGAGGCCCATGATGCCGGTGATGACGCTCAGCTTCGGATGGCGAGCCGCCACTTCCTTGCGGAAGGTCATCAGCGCTTCGGCGTGCGACACGGTCTCGACTTCCTTCTCGCTCACCTTGTCGGCACCGAAGGCCAGCTTCGCCGCGCCGCAGTCACGATGCGACAGCGCGACCACGCGCTTGATGTGGTGCAGGCCGACGGTGATGTCGAGGTTGTCCCAGAAGGTCTTGTGCCAGGGCGCGAACTTCGGGTGCACGGCACCAATCGGGCCACCGGCCATCACGAAGTGGCTGTAGTTGTCGCCCAGCTTTTCGCGGTCGACGCCCGACAGCAGGCCCATGTACTGCCAGCTCAGCGTGGTGAAGCGCGGATCGATGCAGTTGACCAGCATCGCTTCGTAGTTGCCGCCACCCGCCATCGAGCGGCCCGGCACAAAGCCGATCAGACCGCCGGCCAGCACCGCCGCACCCGTTGCCAGGAACTGGCGGCGCGACGTACCGCTGGCAGCCGGCGAGCAGCACGGGCAACCGGCCGCATGCAGCTCCTGTTGCAGCTCTTGCGTCAGCGTCGCAATCTTGTCAGACATGTGGTTCTCCTTTTGATATCGAATCAGCGGGGCGCATAACAAACCACCTGCCCAGCATGAATGGGTGTGATGCAAAAACTGAATCGGAATGCCGCGAAAACTTCGCGTTCAGGTTCGCGAGCGATACGAAGACAATCAAGTCTGTTCGGATAATCGAACGAATGATTGCAAACCTTTAGTGCAGATGATTATATTTCCCTGCACCTGGGCTCCAGATTTTGCGCGCCGGTTCGATAATCCTAGACGAGGGATCCTGCGCATGCCAGCAGATCGAGTGTAAATGCGATGCTGGCTGCGATGTCAGGGATCTTGTTGCGACATTGTTAATCAGGCGTTCAACACAAAGGACAGCCGCCATGAAGATCAACCACATTGCTTTGCTGGCACTGGCATTGGCCAGCGGCGTCGCGATCGCTGCCGATGCCAAGCATGATGCCCACGGTGCCGGACACGATGCGCATGCAGCGCCGGCCAAGGCCGCACCGGCAAAAGCCGATGCTGTGAAAGCCGATGCACCCAAGGCAGATGCCGCGAAAGCCGATGCAGCGAAAGCAGATGCATCGAAAGCAGACGCAACGAAGGCTGATGCCGCCGCGCATGATGCGCCGGCCGCCGACGCGAAGCCGCCGAAAAAGTCCAAGGCCAAAAAGGCCAGGCAAGCGAAGCGTGCCGCAAAGGCCGACGCCCATGCTGCCGACGCGCATGGCGCTGATGCACATGCGCCCGGCCATGAGAAGCCGGCAGCACATGCGGCCGCCGATGCGCATGGTGCCGCGTCCGACGCGCCGGTCAGCAAGCGCCTGAGGGTGAAGGATCGTTCTGCGGCCGGTTCTGCAGCGACGACTTCCGGTGGTGATGCGCATGCTGACGCGCATGGGACATCGCACGCAGCCGCTGCACCTGCAGCATCCGCAGCCGCGGCGGATGCCCATGGCAGTGGACAGGGTTCCGCCCATGCGGCACCGTCGGCGGCCGACGCGCATGCCGGCGATGCGCATGGCGCTGACCCGGTGCCGACGGCAGGCGCAGCAGCCGAATCCACGCCGCGCGCAAAGCGGGTATCGCCGAAGAAATCGGCGGCCGCCAAGCCTGCTGCACCGGCAGCGTCGTCACTGACCGCAAGCGCTGCACCCGCAGACGCGCATGCCGATGCACACGGCGACGCTGCGCATGCGGCTGATGCCCATGGCAAGGATGCGCACGGCAAGGACGCGCACGGCAAGTCCGCGGCGGCCGATGCTCATGGCAAGGCTGGTCACGGTGGCAAGGATGGCCATGGCATGCACGATGCGCATGGTGATCATGGTGAGCATGGCACCACCGCGCATGCGGCACCGAAGTCGAGCGCCGGCAATGAATGCGATCCGCCGCTGAAGGCCGAAGTCGCCGCACTGTTCGACCGCTGGAATGCATCGCTGCGTACCGGCGACCCGCGCAAGGTGGTTGCCAACTACGCGCCCAATTCAGTGTTGCTGCCCACCGTGTCCAACCGCGCACGGCATACGGTGGCGGAGAAGGAAGATTACTTCATGCATTTCCTGCAGCGCCGTCCCGAGGGCCGCATCGACGATCGCGTGATCGATGTCGATTGCAACAGCGCCACCGATGCCGGCCTGTACACCTTCCGCTTTGCCGATGGCAGCGCGGTCAAGGCCCGCTACTCGTTCACGTACAAGAAGATCGACGGCCAGTGGCTGATCACCAGCCACCACTCGTCGGCGATGCCTGAAAAGGCAGAGACAGCAGCGGCCGATGGCCACGCACAGCCGGCACCTGCTGCCGCTGCGCCGGTCAAGTCGGCTAGTGACAGCGGGCCGGGCAAGGGCTGGGTCAGGTATCCCTGACGACGGTCACCGCGCGCACTGACGCGCGGCTCTCCCCGCCAACGACAGACAAGGGCCGCCACTGCGGCCTGTACCCGCGCCGGTGCCTTGCGGACCGGCGCCATCGGTGCTGGTTTGTTCGTTCGGGGGAGCATCCATGAAGTCGATGCAACACATCGTGGCGGTGTTCCGTCATGCATCGCAGGGCGCGACGCGCAAGACCCTTCAGCCGCGCGTGTTCGCGCTCGCGCTGTTCATCATCGCAACCGGCCTCGCAGCCAACGCGGCGATCGCTGCAGACGCTGCTGACACTGCCGCTATAGCCGCCGCCCCCGCCCCCGCCCCCGCAGAAGCGACCCCGGTCGTCGAGGTCAGGCCCGACTCACCGGTAATACAGATGCCGGACAAGCGCACCGCCGCCGTGCTCGAAGACCGCGAGCGCAATATCGACCTCGCTGATGCCCGCGCACTGACGGAGCGCTTTGTGCCCGCTTCGCAAATGGGGCTGCCGGATGCGAATGTCCGCTACTGGATCGTGCAACGCATCCACAGCCAGTGGCCGACCGATCGCGAGATACGACTGCTGCCCGGCGGCTCCGGCCGTGGCTGGCGCGATCTCGAAGTGACCGTGGTGGATGAAGACGGCAGCGTGCGCAGCCTGTCCAGCCGTTTCGGTGCGCTGCATGGTTCGCACAACTATGTGGCTGCGATGAATCCCTATCTGCCACTGACCAGTGAGCCGCCGCCTTACAGCGCATCGTTCACGCTGCGCAGTGGTCAGACCGCCACCGTCTACATGCGCGCCGAGGTCGATGGACGCTTCCCGCCCAGACAATACGCGGCCAGCGTGGCCGATCAGTTGCGCTTTCTGGAGCTGCGAAGGCTGGGCTTGTATGCCGAGGGTGCACTGGCCGGCGCTTTGCTGGCCTTGGCCATCTTCGGCTGGTACTCCGCATTCCGCAACAAGGACCGCACCAGCATCGCCTACGGTGTATGGATCCTGTTTGCATTGTTCACCTCATGCACCCAGCTCGTGCATGATGGCCAGCGTCTGTTCGAGTTCTTTGTCGATGTGCAGCAGATACGCGTGAACCATCTGTACCTGTCGGAATGGATCACCTTCATCCTGTCGTTCTCGCAGGCGATGACCTATGTGTATTTCGCGCGCACCTTCCTCGAGGTGCGGCAGCGCTTCCCGGGCTTCTATCAGGTCACCAATCTGTACCTGCTGTTCTACCTGAGCTATATGCTCTCCATCCTGCTGATCGATTTCCGCAACCTGAACACGATGCTGTTCTTCATGGTGATGGGTGCCGGTACCTTCCTGGTGCTGATCGGCATTTATGTGTGCGCGTATATCCGGCTGCGCGAGGGCATGGAGATCGCGCGTTTCTTCATGATCGCGATGGTGCCTTATCTGTTGTTCCGCACCGTGTTCCTGCTGAATGTCGCTGGCTTGCCGTCGCCGTTCCAGCTGCTGCCCGATACCGGTCTCGCGTACTTCATCAAGGAGCCCTCGACCGCGCAGGCGCTTGGCGTCACGCTCGAAGCGCTGATCATGGCGCTGGCCGTGATCAGTCGCACGCGCTGGCTGCAGGACAAGCTCGCGGTACAGATGCAGGAACAGAAAGCGCTGGTCGAAAACCAGAACCGCGTACTTGAAGCCACCGTGACCGAGCGTACCCGCGAACTGGCCGAACAGCACCGCGAGCTGGAGGAAACGCACCAGATCGTGGTCGGCTCGGTCAACTATGCGAGCCGGCTGCAGCGCAGCCAATTGCCGCGCCGGCATCGTATCGATGGTCGCTTCCATTCGATCGGCGTGGTGTGGGAGCCGCGCGATACCATCGGCGGCGACCTGTGGTGGATTTCATCGTCGCAGGTGGACGGACCGTTCACGCTGGCCGTGGCTGATTGCACCGGCCATGGCGTGCCGGGCGCGATGCTGTCACTGCTGGTCAGCAATTCGCTCGAGCGCATCTATTCCGGCAATCCGCAGGAAGACCCGGCGCGCGCGCTCGCCTCGCTCGACTATCTGGTGCGCAGCGGCCTGAACCAGGATGCCGATGACAGCGAGAGCGACGACGGCTGCGATGCCGCGATCCTGCGCATCGACCGCGAACGCGGCGAGATGTCATTTGCTGGCGCGAAGATCGGCGTGTTCCAGCTGAAGGCCAATGGCGACGTGATCCGCCACCATGCGTCGCGCGCCAGCCTTGGCTACCGTGATGCGATCGCCGATGAGGACGAGCCGGTCACCAGCCGCATCGCGTGCGAGCCCGGCGATGCCTTCGTGATTGTCACCGACGGCTTTACCGACCAGCTGGGCGGCACCTCGACGCCGCCAGTCTCTTTCGGTTACCGCCGCCTCGAAGCGCTGCTGGCCCGCATGCCCTCGGCCAGCGCCGACCAGATCGCCGACGCGATGCGCGATGCGCTCGCGCAGTGGCAGGGCAGCCGCAAGCGGCGCGATGACGTGACTGCGGTGGTGTTTCGGCTCAGCGCGCCATGGACGCCCACGCAGGCGCTGCCCGCTCAGGCGGCCCACGCTCAGGCGGACGCCGAGAGCCCGCTTGCGGCCCCGCTTAGCAGTCCTTAGCGATTTGCAAAGCGCCACGCGCCGGATTCCTGCCTAAAATTATCGGCCCGTGAACCGATATACCAAAGGAAGCCCGACGATGGACAGCCTGACGATCAGCGATATCCGCGCGCGCGCGGTCCATGCGCCGTTGGCGCGCAAGATACGCACCGCTTCCGGCACGATCGACGTGTTGCCGCTGTTGCTGGTGGATGTGCACACACGGCAGGGCGTCAGCGGTCATGCCTACCTGTTCGGCTACACGCCGGTCACGCTGAAGCCGCTGCTGGCACTGCTGGATGAATTGCGGCCGCTGCTTGCAGGCCAGCCGCTGGTGCCGCAGGCACGCATGGAGCAGATGCTGCTGCGCTTCCGTCTGCTCGGGGTGCAGGGTTTGCTCGGCATGCTGTTGTCGACGCTGGACATGGCGTACTGGGATGCGCTGGGCAAGGCAGCCGGCATGTCGGTGGTGCAGTTGCTGGGGGGTGAAGCGCGGCCGCTGCCCGCCTACGACAGCTTCGGCATGATCGATGCGGAGCAGGATGGCGCGGCATTGCGGCACTCGCTCGCGCAGGGATTCAAGGCCATCAAGATCAAGCTCGGCCATCCGCAGGCGAGCCGCGATGTCGAGGTGACGCGCGGCGTGCGCGAGCTGATCGGGCCGGACGTGGCGCTGATGGTGGACTTCAACCAGAGCCTGCCGCCGCATGAAGCGATACGACGCATACGGTTGCTGGAGGCGTACGACCTGCAGTGGGTCGAGGAACCGGTGTCTGCGGAAGATCTGCAGGGCCATGCGCAGGTGCGCGCAGCAGTGAGCGCGCCGATACAGAGCGGCGAGAACTGGTGGTTCCCGCGCGATGCGGAGCGGGCACTGGCCGCCGGCGCCTGCGACATGATGATGCCGGACCTGATGAAGATCGGCGGCATCACCGGATGGCTGTCGGTCGCGGGACTGGCGGCGGCTGCATCGATGCCGGTGTCGAGCCACCTCTTCATCGAGGCCAGCGGGCATGTGCTGCCGGTGACGCCGACCTGCCACTGGCTGGAATACATGGATTTCGGTTCGCCGATTCTGGCGAACCCGTGTGAAGTGATCGACGGTTGCGTGACCGCGCAAGGCCCGGGACTGGGCATCGCGTGGGATGAGCGGGCGGTCGCGAAGTATGCAATCGGAAACGCAAGCGGACACCACATCGGCTAGCGCCGGCCCCGGCCCTGACAACAGCGCAGGCAGGGTGCAAGCGCAGCCCTGTCAGGCCACAGGAGGACCGGTATGAAAGCAGTCGAACAGAAAAAGCCCGCACGCGCATCTGCGCAGCCGCCCGCACACGGGCCCGTGTTCAGCGAGATTCGCACCACCGGGCACCGCGCGGGCCGTCATCTCGGACGCGCGATGCTGGCATTGGCGGCGGCCACGATCGCGGCGATCATCATTGGCTGGATGCCGCTGCCGGCACAGGCTGAAACGCTCGAGACCAACAACCCCGATATCGTCGTCAAGCGCGTGTACTGCGTCGATTACGGCCTCGGCGGCGTGATCGTGAACAAGGGCGACAAGCCTTTCCGTGGCTCGCTCGCCGTTGCCGTCAAGGATGAAGAAGGCGACGTGGTCGGCCGCGGCACGCAGCGGCTGCGCGTCGGCGCTGCCAACGGTGCGCGCTTTGCTTACTACTACATCAACACGCTGGACTGCCGCAAGCACAGCTTCGATTTCACGGTCAACTGACGCGCACGATCAAGGCACTTGTCCACGGCATTCGACCACGGCATTCGACCACGGCACGTGACCAGGGCGCGCCAGCAAGGCGCTTCTTCAAGGCGCGCGATCGACTTTGCCGTCAGCGGCGCGCTGTGTTAACGTAGGCCCATGTCCCGCTTGTCACGCACGCTGATGTCGTTATTCCTGTGCCTGTTGCTGCCGCTGCAGGCTGGCTCGGCATTCGCGCGCTCGGCAGCGATGGCAGCCACGTCGCTGCAACTGGCGCATGCGACCGGCGCGCCGCACCAGCACGGTGCACATTCGCATCATGAGCACAAACACATGAAGAAAGCCGCGCCGTCCGCCAGGAACGATGGCTCGCACAAGTCGCGCCATGCGAAGGGCGAGTGCAGTAACTGCGCGAAGTGCTGCGTGACGGCGACCACCGCGCCGCCGCCGACCTTGCCTGCCACCTTCCAGCCGAGCGCGATGCGTTCGGTCATTCTGTCCGCCACCCCACGCATTGCCGCGTTCATTCCCGACGGTCCCGAGCGACCGCCACGTTCCCTGACTGCCTGATACAGCGGCGACCGACGCGGCCTCTGTGCGCCTGTCGCCATCTCTTGCGGATACACCGCACGTACTGACCATGGAGGCAGTCCATGAAAACCCCGGTAATCGCCATTCCGGCGATGACTGTTCCGGCGCTCGCTGCGCTGGTGCTGCTGGCCGGTTGCGCCAGTTTTTCCGCTGACGGCGGCCGGCAACAGGTCGATGCGCTGACACAGGCACGCATCGGCTTGCCGATGTCGGCCGCCGCTTCCGCGGTGACCCCATCATCGTCATCATCAACCGCTGTGTCCGCGCCCGATGTATCAGCGCCCGATGCGCCGGCACCCACGGCCGCAGACGGGCTGCGCCGCCTGCTCGCAGCGCCCTTGTCGGCCGATAACGCAGTGCGCATCGCGTTGCTGAACAACCCGCGCGTGAAGATCGCGCTCGCCGAACTCGGTATCGCGGAAGCCGATCTGGTGCAGGCCGGCCGCTTGCGCAACCCGCGCATCGGTTTTGGCCGGCTGTCGGGTGACGACGGCGTTGAGATCGAGCGCAGCGTAATGTTCGATCTCGCCGGCCTGCTGACGCTGCCGATGCGCCGCGCCGTCGAGCAGCGCCGCTTCGAGCAGGCGCAATTGCTGGCGGCACTGCAGGCCGTGAGGCTGGCATCGGAGACGCGTCGTGCGTATTTCCATGCGGTGGCGGCGTCGCAATCCCTGTCCTATCTGCAGCAGGCGGCGCTGGCGTCGGAAGCGTCGGCCGAACTTGCGCAGCGCATGGCCAAGGCCGGCAACTTCAGCAAGCTTGACGAAGCGCGCGAGCAAGCCTTCCATGCCGAAGTCAGCGCGCAGCTCAAGCGCGCCGAGCACGGCGCGCTGGCCGCACGCGAACGGCTGTCGCGCATGCTCGGTCTGTCGACACTGCAGGTGCTGCGCTTGCCGGAGCGGCTGCCCGAGCTGCCCGCGTCGCTCGCAACGATGGCCGACATCGAGACCGCCGCGCTGTCACAGCGGCTGGATGTACAGGTCGCCCGTATCGACACCGAAGCCACTGCAAAAAACCTCGGTCTGACACGCAGCACACGTTTCGTGAACGTGCTCGAACTGGGTTACCAGAACAAGAGCGACAGCGGTGGTGCACGTGCCGATGGTTACGAGGTCGAGCTGTCGCTGCCGGTGTTCGACAGCGGCGATGCGCGCTTGCGGCGTGCGGAAGCGATTTACCAGCGTTCGCTGTTGCGCACTGCCGAGATCGCGGTGCTGGCCCGTTCCGAGGCGCGCGAGGGCTATGCGCTGCTGCGCACCCAGTACCAGGTTGCGCGGCAGTACCGCGACGAGATCGTGCCCGCCCGCAAGCGGATTTCCGATGAAGTACTGCTGCGCTACAACGGCATGCTGGCCAGCGTGTTCGAGCTGCTCACCGATGCGCGCGCGCAGATCGCCAGCGTCACCGCAGCCATCGATGCACAGCGCGATTTCTGGATCGCCGACGCCGAGCTGCAATTCACGCTGCATGGCGGCAGCCAGTCCGGTGCCACGTTCGGCAGTGGCGGCGCGTTCGGTATGTCAGGCACGAGCAGCAGCACCATCAGCACCATCAGCACCCAGCCCGCGGCGGCTGCCGGTGGACATTGAGGAGGGCCGGATCATGGTCTCACGCAGGGAATTTTTCATGGGCGCGGGGTTGGCCGCGCTGGGCGCCGGGCTGGTCAGCCGGGTGGGTGCAGCATCGTTGCCGGAAGCACCGGTAGCCACCGGGGCTGCCACCGTGCCGCCGCCGTTACCGCCGAATGGCAGGCCGTTCCATCCGGTGGTCACGCTGAATGGCTGGTCCATGCCATGGCGGATGAACAACGGGGTGAAGGAATTCCATCTCGTCGCCGAACCGGTGCTGCGCGAATTTGCGCCCGGCATGAAGGTGCAGCTCTGGGGCTACAACGGCCAGTCGCCGGGACCGACGATCGAGGTCGTCGAGGGTGACCGCGTGCGCATCTTCGTCACCAACCATCTGCCCGAACACACCAGCGTGCACTGGCATGGGCAGCGGCTGCCGAATGGCATGGATGGCGTATCCGGACTGACGCAACCCGCCATCCCGGTCGGCAAGACCTTCGTCTACGAGTTCGAGGCGCGCCGCGCCGGTACGTTCATGTACCACCCGCATGCGGATGAAATGGTGCAGATGGCGATGGGCATGTATGGCTTCTGGGTCACGCACCCGAAAGACCATCGCTTCATGCGCGTCGATCGCGACTTCGTGTTCCTGCTCAACAGCTTCGATATCGAACCCGGCAGCGCAAAGCCGAAGGTGAACACGATGCTGGACTTCAATCTGTGGGGCTTCAACAGCCGGGTCTTCCCCGGCATTGATTCCCTGCATGTGCGGCAGGGGGATCGTGTGCGTCTGCGCGTCGGCAACCTGACGATGACGAACCATCCGATTCACCTGCACGGACATGAATTCGTGGTGACCGGCACCGATGGCGGCTGGACTCCGCCGGCATCGCGCTGGCCGGAAGTGACCGCCGATATCGGCGTCGGCCAGATGCGCGCGCTGGAGTTCGATGCGACCGAGCCGGGTGACTGGGCGCTGCATTGCCACAAGTCGCATCACACGATGAACGCGATGGGACATCAGGTACCCACCATGATCGGCGTCGATCATCGTGGCGTGGCCGAAAAGATCAGCAAGCTGGTGCCCGATTACATGGTGATGGGTGACAAGGGCATGGGCGACATGGCGACCATGGAAATGCCGCTGCCCGAGAACACGCTGCCGATGATGACCGGCGACGGTCCGTTCGGCAGCGTCGAGATGGGTGGCATGTTCACCGTTCTGAAGGTGCGCAAGGACCAGAAGCCGGGCGACTACAGCGACCCGGGCTGGTATGTGCATCCGCCCGGTACTGTTGCCTATGAATGGCAGGGCGATCCCGGCCCGGCGCCGCGCAGCGACCATGCCGGCGAGCAGTCCATGCCATCGCGCGGCGATGCGCCGGCCGGCGAACTGAAGGCAAAAAAGCCGGAGGGCCATGCCGGTCACGGTGACCATGCCGGGCATCGCTGACCGCCATGCAAGCCAAGCACGCCAACAAAGCAAACCAGCCAGTCACACCAGGCAAACACATCAGACCTCGATATCAGGAGAACATCATGCAAACACGATGCATCACGATGCTGAAGCCACAGCAAGCAACGCTGCAGACAACGCCGCTCACCACCCTGACCTCGCTGGCTGCCGTGCTCGCGATCAGCGGCGCATTGCTGTGGATACCCGCCACGCATGCCGCAACGGCAGCCGATGAACATGCAGGCCATCATGCAGCGGCTGACAACGCCGGTGCCGACAAAGGCGACGCCGACAAACGTTCCGCCGATAAAGGTGCCACCGATAAAGGTGCCACCGATAAAGCCGCTGCCGGGGCGGTCTGGGTAAACGGCGAAGTGCGTCGTATCGACGTCGAGGGCGGCAAGCTGACGCTCAAGCATGACGCCATCCCGCAATTCGAGATGGCGGCGATGACGATGGTGTTCCGGGTTGCGGAGCCGGGCTTGCTGGCCGGTCTCGCGGTCGGTGATCAGGTTCGCTTCCGGATTGAAAAGAGCAACCAGCGCTTCACGGTGATGGAGTTGCAGAAGCAGCGCTGAAGGGCTTCGCTGACCACCGGGGAATTGGCGGCAAACGCTGTTGTCAGAGGGTGAACCCTGATTCTGCGCCTCGCCGGCGTGCCGGAGGCTCCCTTGGTTCCCTGTCCCGATTTTGTCGCGCCCGACGAGAGCCAGTTGCGCCTGCAGGTGCTGCAGGCCTACGACATCCTGGACACCGAGCCGGAAGTTGAATTCGACCGATTGGTGAAGCTTGCCGCGCAGCTGTGTCGCACGCCGATCGCGGCGCTGAGTCTGGTCGACAAGCAGCGCCAATGGTTCAAGGCAGTCGTGGGCCTGGATATCCGCGAGACCGATATTTCGGTCTCGTTCTGCAAACATGCGATCCGGCAGCGTGGCTATTACGAGGTACGCGATACGCAGCTCGACCCTTTGTTTGCGCGTAATGCGCTGGTGACGGGCGAGCCGTATATCCGCTTTTACGCGGCTTTTCCGCTGGTCACGCCGGGCGATCATGCGCTCGGGACCCTGATGGTGATCGATCGCGTGCCTCGGCGGCTGACTGCCCGGCAGCGCGAGCAATTGCAGACGCTCGCGCAGCAGGCAATGATTGCGCTCGAGCTGCGTCGGCGCGAGCGACTGCTGCAACAGATGCTCGACAGCGAGATGCAAAAGCACTCGGCGCTACGCACCGTGGCGCATGAAGTCGTGGGCATCCTTGGGCTGGATCCGAAGGACAAGGCGTTTCGCGACGTCGAGCATGCGGTGCTGGAAGCCACCGAGCAACTGCGCCAGCGCGCGGCGCTGCTGGACCAGGCCAAGGATGCGATCTTCGTGAAGAACCTCGAGCACCGGATCACGTTCTGGAACGGCGGTGCCGAGCGCTTGTTCGGCTACACGCGCGAGGAAGCCGTGGGCAAGCGCGCGATGGATCTGCTGGACATCCGCGCTGACGACGTCGAGGCGATGATGCGCTCGCTGGAAGCGACGGACGAATACAGCGGCGAGCAGCGGCAGCGTTGCAAGGATGGCCATTACGTGCTGGTGCATGGCCACCTGACCCGTGTGCGTGACGAATCAAGCCGGGAGCCCAAGGCCATCCTCGCGATCTGGACCGATATCACCCAGCTGCGGCGCGATCAGGAAAAAGTCCAGTACCTGGCCTTTCATGACCAGCTCACGCAGTTGCCGAACCGGCTGGCGCTGATGGATCGTCTCAACCATGCGCTCGCCGCGAGCAATCGGCATGGCCAGCGTGGCGCGCTGATCTTCCTCGACCTCGATAACTTCAAGACCCTCAACGATACCTTTGGTCACGATACCGGCGACTTGCTGTTGCAACAGGTTGCCGCGCGACTGCGCGGCTGTGTGCGCAGCGCTGACACCATCGCCCGGCTGGGGGGCGACGAGTTCGTGCTGCTGCTCGAAGAGCTGGGCGTTGACGAGCCCAGGGCGGCGATCCAGGCGGAAACGGCCGCCCGCAAGATCGTCGATGCGCTGGCCAAGCCCTATGACTTGCGCGGTCGGCAATATGACTGCTCGGCCAGCCTCGGCATCACGCTGTTCAACGGTAATGCGCCCGGCATCGAGGAATTGCTGAAGCAGGCCGACCTCGCGATGTACGGTGCGAAGCAGGCCGGGCGCAATACGCTGCGCTTCTTCGACCCGCGCATGCAGCAGTTGCTGGTGCAGCGCGCAACGCTGGAGGCCGACCTGCGGCGTGCCAGCGTGCGGGACGAGTTCGTGCTGCACTACCAGCCCCAATTCGGCCGCGACGCACGCCTGCGCGGGTTGGAAGCCCTGGTGCGCTGGCGCCATCCGACCCGCGGGCTGGTGCTGCCGGACCATTTCATTCCGACCGCCGAGGAAACCGGCTTCATCCTGCCGCTCGGGCGTTGGGTGCTGCAGACCGCCTGTCAGCAGATGGCGGCATGGACAGACATGGGCCTGCAAGCGATACGGGTATCGGTCAACGTCAGCCCGCGCCAGCTGCGCAGCCCCGATTTCGTCGATGATGTGCGCGCGGCGCTGTCGCGCAGCGGCATTGACCCGCGCTGCCTGAAGCTGGAGCTGACCGAGAGCATGCTGGTCACCGATGTGGACGAGACCGCCGAAAAAATGCGCGCGCTCAAGGCGATCGGGGTGCGCTTTTCGCTGGATGACTTCGGTACCGGGTATTCATCGTTGTCCATCCTGCAGCAGCTGCCACTGGATCAGCTGAAGATCGACCAGTCTTTTGTGCACCGCATCGGCAGCGACGAGAACAATGGCGACGCCGCGATCATCCAGTCCATCATCACGCTTGGCAAGAGCCTGCGCATGCGGGTCATCGCCGAAGGCATCGAGACGCGCTCGCAGCATGAGAAGCTGAGCGAGCTGGGTTGCGATGAATTTCAGGGCTATCTGCACGGAACGTCATTGCCGGCGGCCGAGGTACGTGAGCTGATGCAGCCGGCCTGAAGCGCAGTGTCAACGGCGCTTTCCTGCGTGATCATGTGCAGGTTCGCGCTTGTCCGCTCGGTGACAGTGCTGCGATCCGATGCCGATTCGATGCCGATTCGATGCCGATCTGATGTGAATCCCGATGCGGGCCTGATGCGAATTGGGATTAAAAATCACAAATAGTTTGTGACATTCGGGCAAACTTTGAGTTATCTTACGGAAATAATCACTTATAAAGAACCTGGCATCGCGGTTCAATGCAGTATGCGATGCCGTGCGAACGCAGCCTATGCCGCTTATGCACAGACACTCCGTCAGGAATGCGCATGCCTTTTGACCACTGCGCTGAATGCCGTCGATGCTGCTACGTCGAGCAGGGCTACCCGCCCCTCGAAATCTCGCTGACCCGCCAGGAAAAGAAAAAACACGGCGGTATCTGCATCGAGACCAACTGCCCCAACCTCGGCCCGTCCGGCTGCACGCTGGGCGACGACAAGCCCTTCAGTTGCACCCTCTATCCGCTGGCCTACGATCCCGAGGCACGTCATTTCTACTACGACATCGAATGCCCGCTGATGCCGGAGTACATCAAGCAGCTAAAACAAGAAGACAGCGAGGCAGCACGACACCTGGCAGCGTGCAAAAAAGAAATCGCCAGGCTCGAGAAGTCGGACGGCCGTTTTTTGGCCGGTAACTTTGCGATTGATTCGGATTACTTCGACCTCAAGAAGCTTCCGATACCACGTTACGGGGAGGGCACAAAACCATGAATGGAACCCTGCATCGCATAGGCGAGGCAAAGAAGGCGAGGGCGGCGCGCGAGACCTACCAGGTCGGCCACCAGAGCTGGACAGCCGACAACCTGTGCGTCGACAGCTATCACGACGAGATTCATTACTACACTTCGCGCTGGGATGCGCTGTGTCCCTACATCGAGGTCAGCGAAGAGATGATCGCCCAGGCGCCACGTCCCTTCGTGATCTATGCGATCCCGCCGGACAGCCGCTTCGGCGTGCCGATCAATGACAAATATGGCATGGTCGACACCAAGTCCGACGCGCTGTGGCTGGACGAGCGCCGCTCCCGCAAGTTCCGCGAGTTCGACAAGCAGTATCGGGATTTCACTTACACCGAGCATCTGGTGCCGGGCAGCGATCTCGACTTCGACGACATGATCGAGCTGGGCGGCGACCATTTCGAGAAGTACTTCATCGACGATCGCGAAGTCGAAGGCTTCATCGACTATGTCCGTGACCTTGATGTGCTGATCCTGCAGGTCCATGCACCCAACGGTGAGCTCGTGCTGACCGATGTGTCCATCGTCCTGCCCAAGTACGATCAGCTGTACGGCAGCTTCTGCCAGTGGAACCGCGACTACAAGAACAAGTCGCCGGGCAACTATGCGTGCCTGCTGGCGTCGCGCTGGGCGGCCAAGAACGGCCTGCGCTGGTACAACCTGGGCCCGGTCGACGACTACGGCTACAAGTCGCTGTTCGTGACGGATTACGAGCCCATCTATGCGATGGCGCTGGTCGATCCCGCGCATCCGCTGGCGACCGACCCGACCTCGCCGCTGAAGATCGATTTCAGGCCGGAAGACCTGAACCGTATCTACCGCGAAGACGTCGGCGTGGCGCTGGCCAACGCAGCCGCCTGACCGAAGCCGGTGCCGGGCCCGTCCCGGCACTGTCCGCCAAACGACAAAGCCCCCGGCCTGTGACAGGCGCGGGGGCTTTGTGCATTCGGGCCAGCGGCCCGAAGGCGCTTATTCGTCGAACAGGTGCTCGTCGTCGAAGCTGAGGTCGTAGTCGATCGTGACTTCTTCGCCTTGCGGGATATCGACCAGCGCTTCCAGCACGCCCTTGTCGTTGTAGAACAGGTTGGGCGTCTTCGAATGGTTCAGGTACACCGACAGGTTCACCGCATTCATGCCGATCTCGGGCGCGAACACGCGGCCTTTCTCGACCAGGCAGAACATCGCGAGGTGTTTGCGCACCGTGCTCGGCACTTTCTTGAGTTCGATGCGGGAGAACTTCACTTCCTTGGTGCTGACCAGACTCTTCAACGGCTTGGTGCCCTTGGGGATGTCGCGCAGTGCGAACACGCCGATGCCGTGGATCCGGGACACGCCCAGCTTGCAGTAAACGTCATCTTTCAGGTGCTCGTACAGCTTTTCTTTGAGGCTCATGGTCAGGCAAGGAGTTGGTCGAAGTACCCTGGCAGCGCAAACAGCGCCTGATGGGTCGCAGCATTGTAATACCGGAGGTCGGTGATACCGTTCGCAGCCAGCGTATCGGCCACCGCGCTCGCGGCGACCCGGCGCGGGTCACGGCCGTCGCTGCCATCACCGCAGACCGCCAGTGACCAGTAGGTGCCATACAGCGGGATGTACAGGCCAAAGGGCGCCACGCAGGCGAAGGTCGCGCGCAGGCGCTGGTGAATCTCGCGCACCGCATCCGGCGTGAAGATCGGCGAGCCCATGTGCAGCACCATTGAACCGCCCGGGTTCAGCAGCCGCTGCACCGACGCGAAGAACGCCTGGCTGTAGAGTGCCGATGCCGGCGTATCGGGGTCGGTGAGGTCGAGCAGCACCAGGTCGAAGCGCTCGTCGGTCGATCCCACATACGCGAGGCCATCACCGATCCTGATCTCGACCCGCGCATCGTCCAGTGCACCGCGATGGATGCCCTGCAGATACTGGCGTGCGACCCGTACCACGGCCTCATCCAGTTCGGCCAGCACCACGCGCTGCACGCTGCGGTGTTTCAGCACCTCTTCGGCAGCGCCGCCGTCGCCGCCACCGAGGATCAGCACCGAGCGTGGCTGACCATGGCTGACCGCTGCCGGATGCACCAGCGCCTCGTGATAGAAGAATTCCTCGCGCTCGGCGGTCATGTAATCGCCGTCGAGCTTGAACAGCTTGCCGAACTGCGGCGAGTCATGCACCTCGATCAGCTGGTAAGGCGATTGTTCACGATGCAGCGACGGGCCCAGCCGGTATGCATAGGCACTGTGGGCGTTCAGCCATTCCTGTCCCATCGCATTGCCGGACCAGGCATGGCCGACTTCACCCCGCATCAGGCTCTGGCGATTCGCATCCACCGGATCAAACAGATCCACCAGCGAATCAATCAGCTGCTGCGCCTTCGCGCTGTTGTCGGTCGAAAAATTGCACACGTAAACATCCAGTGTGACTGCCTGCTGCTCGGGCCAGGTATGCAGCGCCAGATGCGATTCGGCCAGCAGCACCGTACCGGTGATGCCGCCGGATTCGCTGTCGATGCCGGGGAATGCATGGAACAGTTCGCTGACGGCCGTCAGGCCGCTGGCGCGCACCAGCGCGATGCAGGTCGCGCGCAGCGCGTCGGCATCGGTCATCAAGTCGAGATTGCTACGGCAGCCCGCGAGGTCGGCCGTCAGGTGAATGCCTTGCATTGAGGGAGATTGCTTCTTATTTTGAAAACAATGCGGAAAGGAACCCCGAATTGTGCCATCAATCGCGTTCCGAAGGATGACAGCGTCGTCAACCCGCGCCCGGACACGGCTCGGCAAAGCGGTAAAAGCGGGTGCAGAGGCCTCGCGTGTATGATTCGACAAAACAATTGCGCGCGCATTGCTTGCCTGCGCCACTTTCCCCTCATTTCCCTGTTCATGTCGCGTTCTTCCCGAGACTTTCCTCAGCTGTCGTATTCGCATGCCTGGAGCGCTGCGGCCGCGTTCACCGCATTGAACTTGCTGCCGCTGACGCCGGCGCAGGCCGACGATATCCGCAGCTTGCCGGCAGTCGAAGTCAACAGCGCGCGTTACAGCCTGCTTGGCACCGCCGATGCCGCCAGCGAAGGTGCGGCGGGACCCGCGCAGATTGCGGGCCGCGTGGTGGCGCGCACCGGCGAGCTGCTCGAAGTGATGCCCGGTCTGATCGTCAGCCAGCACAGTGGCGAGGGCAAGGCCAACCAGTACTTCCTGCGCGGGATGAACCTCGACCATGGCACCGATCTGCGACTGACGCTCGACGGCATGCCGCTGAACCAGCGCAGCCATGCGCACGGGCAGGGCTGGGCCGACCTCAATCCGCTGATTCCCGAGCTGGTGTCGTCCATCCATTATCGCAAGGGCCCGTACTACGTCGCCGATGGCGATTTCGCGAACGCCGGCTCGGCGGCGCTGTTCTACAACGACCAGTTTGATCGCGGCATCGCCAGTATCGGTCTGGGCCAGAACGGCTGGTATCGCACGCTGCTGACCAATGCACCGGCTGTTCATGATGGCCGCCGGCTGTATGCGCTCGAGCTGTCGCATTACGACGGGCGATGGATCAACCCGGATAATTACCGCAAGCTCAACGGCGTGCTGCGTTACACGCAGGGCACGCAAGCGAATGGCCTGACGCTGATGGCGATGGCCTATTCCGGCCGCTGGAATGCGACCGACCAGATCCCGTGGAACGAATACCGACAGGGCCTGATCTCGCGCTGGGATGCGATGGACCCGAGCTCGGGCGCCACGGCCAGCCGTTACAGCCTGTCCGGCGAATGGCGGCAGGCCGATGCAAGCGGCACGCTGGTCGCGCAAGCCTATGTGATCCGCAATGCGCTTGATCTGTACTCGAACTTCGAATACGGCGACACCAGCCAGTTCAATCAGCGCGATGCGCGCGTGACCACGGGCCTGAACCTGCAGCGCACCGTGAATGTGGAAGGGCTGGGCAAAGAAGCCAGCAACATGTTCGGCCTGCAGTTACAGCGCGATGCGATCAACAACAGCCTGCTCAGCACCCGCGAACGCGCCGCTATTGCCTGCAACACCGCCATCATTGACCAGTGCCGGCGTGACCGCATCACGCAGGACAGCATCGGCCTGTATGCGGAAAATCATGTGCACTGGAATGGCTGGTTCCGCACCGTGGCCGGCCTGCGTGGCGACTGGTACCGTTTCGGCAATGTCGGCCTGTACAGCTCCGCGCTGGACAACAACACCGCGACGGTGAATGACTTCATCGCGAGCCCCAAGCTGAACATGGTGTTTGGCCCGTGGCACAAGTCCGAGATCTACTACAGCCTCGGCAACGGCTTCCATTCCAACGATGCGCGCGGCGTGACGATTGCCAGCGGCCGTCGCTCCGATGGCCTGGTGCGCACCTTCGGCCAGGAACTGGGCGTGCGTACGGAACTGATCGATGGTTTGCAGACGACGCTGGCGTTGTTCCAGCTCGACAGCGCGTCCGAGATCGTTTACGTCGGCGACGCCGGCCGCACCGAAGATTCAGGCCGCCGCAGCCGCCGTGTCGGCGTCGAATTCAACAACTACTACAAGGCCAATGCCTGGCTCACGCTGGATGCCGATTTCGCGTACACGCGCGCCCGTTTTCGTGACCCGGGCGGTGACGGCCAGTACATCGAGGGAGCGGTTGAAGGCGTCGCGTCAGTCGCTGCGATCGTCGATGCGATCGGTCCCTGGCATGGTTCGCTGCAGCTGCGCTGGTTCGGCCCGCGCCCGCTGACCGAGGACAACAGCGTGCGTTCGGAAGGCACGACCACCCTGAATGGCAAGCTGGGCTACCGCATCAGCCGCGATACGCAGATCGAGCTGTCCGGCTTCAATCTGCTCGACAGCAAACAGTCCGCGATCGATTATGCGGTCGACAGCTATACCTTCAGGGGCACGACCGTCTCGGGCAGTGGTCCGTACCGCGTATTCCATCCAATCGAGCAGCGCCATTTCCGGCTGGTGCTGGTGCAGCGCTTCTGAACGCCTTGCGCCGGGTGTCGCGCTGCCCGGTCCGTGACTAACCGCTGCACACAAGCCTGATGAAAGCTTGCGTAGGTTGGTGCAGGTATCATGCGGCCACGGACCGCCGGCATGGCGGCAGTCATCGATCGGAGAGCATGCGTGGGAGCGGAACAAGCGTCGCAGTCTGAGCAGCCAGGCGAGACCAGGAGCACGTCGCCTTTCATCGACAAGGCCGTCGCCTATCAGGCGTCCTGCCGTGCCGGGCTCAACCTCGAGCCCACGGTGGGCATGGGCTGCTTCCTCGACCCGCTGGACGTGCTGCGGGTGTTGCAGGAAGCGGGCGAGAACGATCCCTTCCTGCTGGTGTCCGCCGTGTTGCATGATCTGCTGGAGCGCACCGAGGTCACCGAATCCGACATCGCCGGCCTGTTCGGCAGCGAGGTCGCGTTCATCACCGCCGAGGTCGCCGATCACCCGAAACTGTCGCTGGCCTCGCGCAAGGCGCAGCTGCTGCGCACGCTGCCGCAGTTGTCGCGCAAGGCAAAGCTGATCCGCTTTGCGCAACTGACCGCCAGCGTGCGCAACCTCGCCGGCAGCTTCGCACCGGCCTCCTGGACCCCGCGCATGCGCAGCGAATACCTGGACTGGTCCGAGCGAACCGCCGCCAGCATCGGCTCGCTGAACCCGACACTGCAGGCAATCCTGCTGGCCGAACTGGAGAAGGCGCGGCTGTCGGCAACGCCTTGATCCGCGTCTGCCGCCGGCCAGCGGCGCGGATGGCGTTGTGTTGCCATAACGGCTATCGCAGCAGGCTTGTGTCCTCTGCGATGACCCCATCGCGGCCTGCTTGTCACGACATGTCTGACGATCGCTCACGAGGGTTTCGGCTATATTCATGCATCCCTGTCGACGAGCAGACGCACCATGGCCACCATCAGATACCCGAATGGCGATCAGTACACCGGCGAAATGTCAGGTGATGCCTACATCGGCACCGGCACGCTGCAGTTTGCGAACGGTGATTGCTATGTCGGTGAATTCAGCGAGCATCGTTATCACGGCCTCGGCATCTTCACGTATGCGAACGGCGATCGCTACGAAGGGCAGTTCGAGCATGGCAAATACCACGGCAAGGGCAGCTACTTTTATGCGAATGGCGATAAATACGTCGGTCGCTACGAGCATGACAAACAGCATGGCAAAGGCACATTCACGTTTGCGAATGGCGATGTCTATGTCGGTGATTTCGTGCAGGACCGACCCGAGGGAGAAGGCAGCCTGACCTTTGCCAGTGGCAGCAGATACAAGGGGCAGATCCGTAACGGCCAGCCCCACGGCGAAGGGGTGTATGTGCATCGCAACGGCGATCGCTACAAGGGCGCATTCGTCGATGGCGAGAAGCACGGGCAGGGGGTGGAAACCTATGCCGACGGACGCGCTGCAAAAAGAGGGGAATGGGTGAACGGGCGCTTCAATGCGGTGAAGGCCTGACGCTCTACGCGCATGCAGGCACGGCAATCACAAATGCGCACGCGCAAATGACAAAGGGGTAAACGACAGAGGGGTAAATGAAAAAGGGGTAAATGACAAAGGGGCAGATGATTTCTCATCTGCCCCTTTGATTTTTCTGGTAGGTCGTGCGGGACTCGAACCTGCGACCAACGGATTAAAAGAAGTCGTAGTCCGTTAAAATTATAGTAAATTCAATTAATTGCACAGAATAAAAAAATTGTGCAATAGACTGTGTAACGCCACATCTCCCGCTTTCCGCGTCAGTCAGCCCTTGGTGTGAATTTTCTTTGGACAGCGTCAGCTTGTCCAGACTGTGGACAAGCGCCAGTATGGGCTCGGAACTCCAGTGTCAATTTCGAAAGAACTCCGAAGCTAGCAAACGCAGAATAGAGAGTGGCTGTGCTGGTATATTTCTCGTAAGTACTTACCATCCTCAACGTGTAGATCTTAATCACAATAGCAAACGTCGCCAGTCAGATACATCTACCTTTGAAATGATTTACTCATGCGACTCACGAAAACAAACCGTTGCGACAAAGTGCAAGACACAAGACCTTGGACTGTCGTACAAATATCGCCGCCGTGATGGTGAGGTAATTATTCAAAATCGTATCTTTTAAAGAGGGCTTGATGGCGTTCTCCACAATTATTCCTACTCCGTCCGGTGCCGCACTCACAGTCCAACTAAGTGAAGGGCAAGCTATCTTTCTAGTGGGCGCGAATGGGGCAGGAAAATCCAGCCTTATGCACCAGTTTTTTAGTGCGCACCATCAGACAGCGCGTCGTATATCTGCGCATCGACAAACTTGGTTTTCTTCAAATGCGATTACTTTATCGCCAGAGCAGAAACGGCAAACTGAATCCAACATGAAAGGAAGCGACGTAAGTCCTCAAGCACGCTGGAAGGATGATTATTCGGCACAGCGACCAAGCAAAGCAATTTACGACCTGATAGACGCCGAAAACGTGCGGGCAAGATCTATAACGCAAGCAGTCGATCTAGGAGACTTTGAAACAGCAAAAGCGCTGTCAATAAAAGATGCGCCGTTGAAAGTTATAAATGAACTCTTGCGATTATCGAATATTCCAATCGAGATTACAGTTCAGAAAAACGAGCAAATTTTAGCTAGTAGGAACGGTAGCCCCGCTTACAGCATCGCAGAATTGTCAGATGGTGAACGGAATGCGATACTAATTGCGGCTAGCGTATTAACAGTTCCTTCAGGTACGCTCCTCCTAATTGATGAGCCTGAGCGACACTTGCACAGGTCAATCATCTCCCCATTATTAACGCTACTGTTTGCAAAGCGTCTAGATTGCGCATTTGTCGTGTCTACACATGATGTCATGTTGCCTACAGATAATCCGTTGGCAAGAACCATACTCGTGCGTGGTTGTGAATATTCCGGGCAGTCAGTTAGCGCATGGGATGTTGACTTACTTGAAAACAGTCAGGGTATAGACGAAACACTTGCCCGAGACATTCTAGGATCACGGAGGCTGGTATTGTTCGTAGAGGGAAACCTGCAAAGTTTGGATGCTCCACTCTACGCACTTGTATTTCCGGAGGTCTCGATTATTCCTAAAGCAAGTTGCCGTGATGTCATAAATGCCGTCACCGGCGTTCGAGGAACTGAGTCACTGCATTGGGTACGAGCCTTCGGTCTGATCGATCATGATAGACGATCTGTGCAAGAAGTAACGAGTCTGCAAAAACGAGGAATATACGCGCTACCCGTCTATTCGGTCGAGTCAATTTACTACCACCCGCATTTACAAACGCTAACAGCGGAACGTAACGCGATGGTGACAGGAGCGTGTGCAGCCTCGAAAGTTGAAGAGGCGAAAAATCGTGCGATTGCAACGCTACTTCATCATTCGAAGCGCCTTTCGGAGCGAGTGGTCGAGCGGTTTCTTCGGGACGAACTTGAGCGGAATCTACCTACCGGTCAGGACATTGCTGCTGGGAATCCAATTTCGCTGAATATCAATGTGCAAGAAGTAGTCGAGGCTGAGGTTGCGATTTTGAACGGATTTTTGGATAGCGGAGAGCTGCTGCAAGTTATTCAAAGGTACCCCATTCGGGAGACGCCTGTTCTCAATGAGGTAGCAAAATGCCTGGGCTTTCAAGGATCTTCACAGTACGAAGCTGCTGTCAGAAAATTGTTAATGGATGACACAAAGGCTCTAGTCTTTGTTCAAGAGCTGTTCGGAGAGCTCCGCAGGGACATCAAGGCGTGAAG
>JACCDU010693174.1_pt1 | contig 41578 bp, 27 predicted proteins | sample 7446081 | NCBI WGS metagenome assembly JACCDU01 (sample SAMN15323447, study PRJNA562643) | freshwater metagenome | isolation source: river surface water | place: USA:Blue River Watershed | collected 2017-08-17
GAACAACTGAATCAGGATGTTTGCATCTGCGATTCTAAGTTTGACTGTGGTGATGATACTGACGCAGAGTATTATCAGGATGGTGTAGAGTTTGTGTTTGCAACTGAGGAATGTGATGTCCTCGATGTTGATCACCCTATCATTCGTTTCTGATGACCTACCGACAACTGCTTAAAGAACTCCAGAAACTATCTGAGGTTGATCTAGAAAAAATGGTGGTAATCTATGATTATGAGACTGATACGATTCTAGAAGATGCATCTCCAGGATTCGAGTATGCTTTAGATGAAAAATACCCTTACATCTCAATTAACTAAGATTATGACCAAGCAACTTCTGATCGCACAACTTCGTCAAGGTAACAATGGGCAACGGATTCTGGAGATTCTCGATGCACTTGTTGCTGGGATGGACAGCAGTGAATCTAGTCAAGATTCTGTTCCAACCCTAGACGAGATCCAGTTCTAGAAACTCGACGAGATGTGCCACTTCATCTAGTGGCCACATGATCTCGACGAGACCTGCATCATCATCTAGATTGCACACATCGAGATCGAGATCATCATGCAAACAGCAACAGTCACACCCATCTCGAAGAAGGCAAAGAACCGCTTTGCCAATCTTATGGGCAAGATCGAGACCTGCATCATTGAGCAACAGATAGGCAACAAGGTCTTTCTCACCTCAATGAACGGCAAAAACCACTTCTGGGCAATGCTTGACAACGACCCAGACTGGATGGTACAATTCTAAGACAAGGGAGGAAGGGGTTTGCCTCCCGCTTGATGAAAAGTCACCCTGCGCGTAAGAGAACAGATAAGCATAGCACATAGGGGTCAAGGTGAAACTGGGGGGATGGAGTGGTGTCCATCCCCTTTTTTCTTATCATCATACAACGATAGCATTATAAGATTACAAAACCCACCATCCTAGCACCCAGCACCACCCAGCACCACCCAGCACCACCCAGCACCACCCAAGAGCACCCACATCTATGTAAGTGCAAAAAACGCTTCTGTGTGCCAATCGACGCAGTGGCCCAAGGGTGGTTGTGGTGCTCGGTTCTGGTGGGTCATCATTCCGTCAACGGCGCACCACTGACGCCGACTCACCACCCCACCAAGATGAACAACACCATCCAAGTTGTTATCAACGGCAACCAAGTTCAGGGTCAGATTGATGAGATTGCCAAGATCTTAGGCATGGTTTCTGATGCAATGGCAAAACCAGTTTCTTCTACTTTAGATGAAGAACTGCTGCCATTCAATAAGTTTGCAATCCGCGAATTGACTCCCCATTTGGGTGAAGAATTGGCAACTCAGGTTGTTGAAAAGTTGGAAAAGTGTGCTAAGTCTTTTTATCCTGACTTCCGCAATTTCATCGGAATGTATCATAAAGTTGGCAGCATTGAGCAACGCCAACTGCTCAAAACTCTCAGTGCAATTTATCGCTTCAAGTTTGGTCGTTACTATAACGATTCTACGAAGTATTCTCTGAAGAGTGAGATCAAATACGCCACAATTTGCCCCCATTGTGGTGCAATCGCCAACGCTTTTGTGGTGCGTTTGACTAAAGAAGGTCTCTGGTGACAGTTGGGGAAGTGGCACAGCGGGGGCATCGCTGCCCCCAACCTGCCCTGTAGGATGACCGCAGTTCACCACACCACTTCGATGAACACCACTCGCGTCACGATCACCGCCATCTCTGGTAACGCCAAGACTGGTAAGATCACCACCACGCGCACCGATCGCGCTACCTGCCCCACTACCTGCCCGTTCTATTCTTCAGGTTGCTACGCTACGCTGGGGCGTGAGCGGATGCAATGGGATCGCCTGAACCGTTCTGAAACTGGCGTGAATTGGGATGAGTTTGTATCACAAATTCGCCGTATTGTGCCCAATGGTGTTCTGTGGCGGCACAATACTGCTGGCGATCTGCCACACAATGACGGAAACATTGATTATCTGAAACTCAAACAGTTAATCAATGCAAACAAGGGCAAAAAGGGGTTTACATACAGTCATCATGTTCTGAACGAGCATAACATCATCGCTCTGCAGAATGCGAACGGGTTGGGTTTCACCGTCAACGCATCTTGTGAGTCGGTTGATGAAGCTGACCGTGTGATGAGTGAGCATAACATTCCTGCCGTGGCAGTTGTTCATTCTGAAGAAAAGCGTCGGTTCTTCACAACAACCAACGGTCGCAAGGTTGTAACTTGCCCCGCCGCATTGCATCCTGGTAAGGTTACCTGCGCCACTTGCGGTTTGTGTCAACAATCCGACCGTAAGTTTGTGATAGCGTTTCCCGCGCATGGTGCCAGCAAGCGTAAGGTTGACGCTATTGTGACGGTCTGAGCACTGTCCACTGGGGGGATCTGATTCCCCCCTTCCGCGCCTAGGATGATTCAGTCAACCACACTGCTCCCATGAACAGCAACCCATACGCTCAGCAGATCCGTGAGCAAGGCAAAGAACCTAGCAAGGCACCCGCACCTAAGAGAACCTATCCTCTGACAATCGGTGCCAGAACATTCTACAGTGAAGAACACTATCAGGAAGCGTTAGCAGACTTCCTGAACGGTTACTGATACAAATGGGGAGCAAATACGCTCCCTTTTTGTATACTTTTTTGGGCAAAAAAAGTTTGCAGGGTCGGTGGCGACCGTTTTCATCTACAGTGCTACCCCGCACCTCCTCTGATTGTCCCCGTATCCTACACCCGCCACAAACCCATAAAACCGCCGCAGTGGACACTCTGACAACTGGCACGGCTGGGTGGTATGGTGCTCCTGGTGCCTGTATTGTGATCTCAGTTCACACCACTGAACCATGTTCACCACTCTCACCAACCGCAAAGCATTCGGCGCAACCTACCAGTGGGCGATCCTGTCCCTGCTGCCCATGGATGACGGCAGCGGTTGCCTCACCCAAGACGGGATGCGCCCCACCGACATCAATGAGGCGCTGGGGATGCCCAATGAGGCACGCACCGCCCTCTCCCTGGTTCTCAAGCGTATGGCGCAGCAGGGACTGATTAAGCGCCACCAACTCGCTCCGCGCTGGGTCGAATACACTCGCATCCTGCCCCTCCGCAAGCGTGAGCGCATCGCCCGCTGGATCCAGGGGTGATACAATACGGGGGGAGCGATCCCCCCTCTCCAACCCAACCCACAATCCTACCATGCGCCGCTTCCCTTTTATCTTCTGCCTGCTGTCGGTTCTGATCGGTCTGCGAACACTCAACGCCATGGCAACCGTTGATCCTAGCACAGACGCCGCCGCCGATCGCATCTGCCTCACCCGTCCTTCTGTCTGTGGTTTGGAATGAAACTCCTAGGACTGATCGCGCTTCTGTGGTTTCTCTGGGAACCACTGCGACCCATCCGCACTGTGACGGGTGAGGCACTGTCCACCACCGCTGAGATCATCCGCCGCTGACCCTTTATACTGATCTCAGTTCACACCACTGAACCCCATGGATCTCACCACCTTTCAGAACGACATCAAGTGGGTCACCGCTCTGGATCCCGAACCTGAAATTTACGCTGAGCGCGATGCGCTCTATGTGGACTTCTACAGCACCGTGGATCGTGTCAGCAAAGCAGCTCCAGACTGCATCTGCATTGATCTCTGGACAGATGAAGAAACCTGGATCGCATGGGATGATGCAATGGTTTCCGATGGTAACATTGATGCACTGCAACGGTTCCGCTGGATTGTGACGGTCGATTAACCTGCACAAGGGGGGATCTGAATCCCCCCATACTGACCCTATACTGATTCCAGTTCACACCACACCACCATGAACACCTTTCTCACCGCTGAAGAAATCCTGCAGTTAGTTACCACTGGAATGGTTACACTGACTGAGGATCTTATGATCAGAATGTCAGAATCTACAGAATCTTATGAGGATTCTGAATGGTACAATGATCCCAATAATGTTATGTCCCGCCATCATTATTGAAATCTCGACGAGAACGCACACATCAATCTAGTCGAGATGCACATCATACACATCTCGACTAGATACACACAAAACTAGATCACATCTAGATCATGCACAACAACACACAACAGATCAATTCAATTGGCTTCACAATCACCTATCAAACTCCATACAATTCTTGTGAATGGAGAACACAATCTTTCACCACAAGAGAAGAGGCAGAAAGAATGATCGCATTCTATAAGTCTTGTGGATCACCTGCTAAGTTTATCTGAGGAAGAACAATGGTATTTGGGAGATGGATTCATAAGGGTGGCAAATCACGCCCTGATAAAAGATTCAAGAACATTCTAACACCAAAGAAAGGAGCAGCAAAGAATAAAAGAAAGAAGAAATAATTCTTGATTCTTTATACTTACCACTGAGTATAAAGAATAACTCAGGGTTGAATGTAAACTATTAGTCAGTGGTGTGGTTTATTCTTTACATTCATCCCTGTCTTATTCTTTATACTTTTTGAGTTCTTTATTCTTTATACTCTGCAATCGTTGTTTTATTCTTTATACTAACTGCGCCTTGTGCCAGTTGGGAAGGTGTCCTAAGGGGGGTTGCGGAATCCCGTGGGATGGGCGAATCTATGGGGGTCAAACGCACCACACCACCGTGACCAACACCGAAACCGTGACCTTCACCGTTTCCGCCGCCGACGCCTACTGGGTTCGGAGTGCTCTGAGCGATTCCGCAATCCGCTGGATGGATCTCTGGCGTGATGCCATGGCAGGTGAGCGCCCTGATCTGGATGCTGACTGCTGCCGCTCGATCAACCGCCGCGCATGGCGTCTCTATCAGGATCTGAGCGAGCAGGAGATGCGCCAATCCGCCTGATCCGTGCTAAGATTCTGGGGAACCCGCAAGGGTTCCCTTTTCAACCACACCCCACGGTAAGCATCATGCGCCATCCCATCATCCGCCACAATGCCCGCCCCGCCTATTCTTTCGCAGGCATCGTTAATGCAATCGAGGAAGCACAGAATCGCGGACTAAAGAGAATCACAATGCGATTCCAGGACTTTATTGTGAAACCCTCTAAGTATCAGGGTAAGATGTATGTTTTCTCCCACGATAAAGAGGTAAATCAGTGGGGTACACTTTCTAACATTTATCTGGGTTGGATCACCTCCAATGAGACTAACTTGAGTGAGGTTGCATTCATTCAGCGAGTGCAATCCGTCGCCGCTGATCCTTATGCTGCTGCTAAACTCTACGGGCAGAATACTGGTTCCTGTTCATGCTGCGGTCGTGAATTAACCAATACCCTCTCAATCGAGATGGGAATCGGTCCTATTTGTAGGGAAAAGTTCGGACTCTAAGTTACACTTAGTGGGCGGCAGTTGTTTATACTCTGCCGCCTTAATCGCCTGCGTTCGTTCGTGTTTGGCAGTCCCTATCCGCCGCGATGGCGGATGCGGGGGGGTCATGGGGGGGGGCGTATAATAAGCCAAGGAACCTTGTCAATCTATAAAAGTAAATATAAGACGCATATTACTTCAAAAATAAAAAAATTCTCCAGGTATAAGACGCATATTACTTCAAAAAACAAAAAATTCCTATATAAAAATGAAAAATGAAATCCCCTACATGAAAAAAAATTCCCCAGAAAATTTTAGACCCCTGGAGGTCGATCCAATAAACGGCGAATATTATGTTAGAATACCTGAGTGGATTATAAACGATTTCTCATGGTATGAGGACACAGAAATAGAATTCACAATCGACGGCAACGAAATTATACTTTCAGAAAAAGATGATGACTGAAACACTCTATCACATATACTTAAAAGACAAATGCATCTATCACTCATTAACAGAAGATGAGTTTGATTTAACATGGAGAATGATATCAGAGTTTCTTTCAATCACAGATGACTCAAAGAAAAACGATCTTTCTTATGAGGAAGTCATACGTTCAAAGGAATTAGTACTGAATTCATCTCATTGACAAAACACTATATACTTGGTATGATATTGAAGTAAAAATCATTCAATTATGGCTAAAGGATTTACTGTAAAAGCAAAGGCACCAGTTGTCGGAGAAAGCACTCAAGAATGGGATTATAATTTAGCAAAAGAAATGGTCAAAGGAAAGTCCATTGTTTTTTGCTTACCAGGTAGAGGAGTTTCTTATACTTACCTGAAAAACTTCGTACAACTCTGTTTTGACTTAGTGCAGGCGGGAGCAAGTATCCAGATCTCGCAAGACTATTCATCCATGGTAAACTTTGCAAGATGCAAATGTTTAGGTGCGAATGTTCTGCGAGGACCTGATCAACTTCCCTGGGATGGCAAATTAAATTATGACTGGCAACTTTGGATTGATTCTGACATCGTTTTTAATACTGAAAAGTTCTGGCAATTAATTCTTCTTGACAAAGATATTGCAAGTGGTTGGTATTGTACCGAAGATGGTCACACCACATCAGTTGCACACTGGATGGAAGAAGAAGATTTTCGTTCAAATGGTGGTGTCATGAATCATGAGACTATCGAAAGTATTAGTAAGCGTCGTAAACCATTTACAGTTGATTATGCTGGATTTGGTTGGTTGATGATTAAAAAAGGAGTCTTTGAACATCCTGAAATGAAGTACCCTTGGTTCGCCCCAAAAATGCAAGTCTTTGAATCTGGAGAAGTTCAAGATATGTGTGGCGAAGATGTGTCATTCTGTCTGGATGCAAAAGAAGCAGGATTTGAAATTTGGTGCGACCCTCGTATTCGCGTTGGTCACGAAAAAACAAGAGTTATTTGAGTTTATGACAAATAATCACGAAAAATATAACATCTACTGCAACGGTCGTAAAATTTATTCCGATCTTTCAGAAGAAGACTATTTGGATGTGATGGTGGATTTATCGCAGGAGTTTTACGAAAAGGGAACTCCTGCACCTCATGAAATACACACTGAAATTATACAAGGAGATTAAAGTCTTATGGCAACTAAAGCAAAAGGTGGTTTGAATAAGAATAGTTCTTATATTCCTGGTCCTCCTAAGAAGTCTCGTCAAGGAGACGGTATGGGTACTAAGTATGCAGCGTCTTCTCGTAATAAAGCACGTAAGAAGTATAGGGGTCAAGGAAAGGGATGAATGAAAAGATTGAAAATGATCTTAGGCAATGGATAGACATTATTACAACATCAAATCCAGACCTTTCGGGATTTTCAATCTGCCCGTTTGCGAAAAATAATACTTATAAAATTATAAAAACTTCAATTCACGACATTAAACCTCTTAACGAAGAGTTTGGTGTCGTGATTTTTGTTGTTGAAGATGACTTAGACCTCGAATTTGCTCACAAAAGAATAAATCAACTCAATCAGGAATATCCAAAATATAAATTTTTTGATGACTTCAGAGATGAACCTAGTTTTATAAACAGTATACAAACAAATAATGGAAAATATAATCTCATTTTATATCAAAATAATGAATTTTTGCAGAAAATGAGGATTATGTTAGCAAAAACAACTTATTATGATCATTGGGATAATAATTATTTAAAAATTATTCTTGAGAAAGACTATAAATTGGTCCAAAAAATAAGAAATAAATAAATTTTTCACTTAATTTGAATTGGAACAGTACTCAATGGGCAAACACCTTCTTTTAGAAGTGTATGATGTAGATTTTTCACTTATCAATGACAGTATTTCTCTTCAAAATGTCATGATTAATGGTATTAATCGTGCAAAGATGACGATTTTAAACACATTTTCCCATTGTTTTGTTCCTCAGGGTTGTACAATCGTCATTGCGCTTGCAGAAAGTCATGTTTCTTGTCACACATGGCCTGAAAATGGATGTCTTGCAATTGATGTATATACTTGTGGTGAAGGAAATCCTCGTTTAATTGCTCTTGAACTATTAAAATATCTAAATTCAGACAATTATAATATCAGAGAACTAAATCGTTAAATAAAAGTAAGGAGATAGCAACCTCCTTTATAAAAGTTCTGTTTTATTCATTAAAACAGGAGCTAAAATGTCCAATTTACCAGTCGATAGAGACGAAAATTACATGTATCAGATGTGGGGAACCACATCATTGACATCTGATTATGGGAGTTTAAGCAAAAAACCCAAGATGATACAAGAAATTATGCATGATGATATTCCCAAAAACCAACATCATTTAAAAGAGCAGTCTGAATTGCATCAAAAAATCAGAAATTCGAATGACTATGATGATTGGGAATATGGTACAGAACCAAATTATGGTATTTCTTGGAAATAACCATAAATAACTGAAGAAAAAGTCCTGTTCAAATGGCAATTAATCCAATTACAAGGATATCTAGATCATTTAAGGACATTAGTTTGTCTTTTGAACCACATCCGGTAACAAAAGATTTGCCAATTCTAAAAAATGAAAGGGCAATTATAAGATCTGTTCGTAATATTGTAGAAACAATACCTACAGAAAGATTTTTTAATCCAGATTTTGGTTCAGATGTAAGATCGAGTTTATTTGGAATCGTTGATTATGCAACGGTGTCTATTATTGAAGATCAAATTCTTATAGCGATCAATTCTTATGAACCAAGAGTTGAAAATGTTCAGGTTACAGTAGATCCAGAACTTGACAATAATGCTTTAGAAGTTACTGTAATCTTCGATATTATTGGGCAGGACTTCCCAACACAAGAGTTTACTTTCATCCTAGAGGCAACGAGATAAAATGCCTTTCACCAATTATACCAACTTAGATTTTGATCAGATAAAATCTTCAATCAAAGATTACTTAAGAGCAAATAGTAATTTTACTGATTTTGATTTTGAAGGATCTAACTTTTCAGTACTGATTGATACTTTAGCATATAATACCTATATTAATGCATTTAATTCTAATTTATCTGTTAATGAGGTATTTTTAGATTCTGCAACTCTCCGAGAAAATGTAGTATCTCTTGCAAGAAATATTGGTTATGTTCCAAGATCTAGAAAATGTTCAACTGCAGTAGTATCGTTTGATATAGAAACTAATAGTGAGACAACCACTCTTGCTCTTCAACCAGAATTACTTTGTGTTGGTGCAGTAGATAATAGTTCTTATATATTTTCAATACCAGAAGAAATTACTAGAACAGTTTCAAATGGTATTGCATCATTTGATAATATTCAAATTTATCAAGGAAGATTTTTAACCTTAACTTTTACCGTAAATAGTTCATTAGATCAGAGATTCATAATTCCAAATCCTTATGTAGATACAAGTACTATTCGTGTCTATGTAAGGGGTATTAGTGATACAGGAATTGGTAAAAAATATTCACTTGTAGATAATATAATTACTGTAAACAGTGAATCGGAAATATTTTTAATACAAGAAGTAAAAGATGAAAAATATGAACTTCTGTTTGGTGACGGTGTTTTTGGAAAATCTCTTGAGAATGGATCAGTTATTACGGTAAATTATATTGTAACTGATGGTAGAGATGGTAATGGAGCATCTGATTTCTCATTTGTAGGATCAGTTAAAAATTCAAATGGGGCCTTAATTGCACCATCAAATACTGTTACAATCACAACAAATCAATCATCTAAAAATGGTTCGAATATAGAATCGGTAGACTCAATTCGTTATTTTGCACCAAGACTTTATTCATCCCAATACAGAGCAGTAACATCTGGCGATTATGAATCAATTATTAAAAATATCATATATCCAAATGCAGAAGTAGTCAATGTAATTGGTGGTGAAGATTTAGATCCACCTGAATTTGGATCAATAACTATAGCAATTAAACCAAAAGATGGTTTATATATTTCTCAATTTGATAAGCAAAATGTATTGTCAAGACTTAAGCAATATGCAATTACTGGAATTAATCAAAAAATTGTAGATATTAAAGTTCTTTATGTTGAATTAGATTCTTATATCTACTATAATACATCTAATTCTCCTGGTGTTGAAACATTAAAGACAAAAGTTGAAAACTCATTAGTATCATACTCAAATTCTTTAGATGTTAATAAATTTGGTGGGAGATTCAAATATAGTAAGTTATTGCAGGTAATAGACAACACAGATGTCTCCATAACCTCAAACATTACTAAAATAACAATCAGAAGAAATTTAAACGTCTTATTAAATCAATTTGCAGAGTATGAATTATGTTATGGTAATAGATTCCATGTTAATCCTGAAGGTGGAAGTATAAAATCTACAGGTTTTAAAATTCCATCAGAAAATCAATTCGTTTACTTAACAGATATTCCAAAAGAAGATAAACTTACTGGAACTCTTGCAATAATCAAGTTATCTGAAAATCCTACACAACTACCAACGACTATCATAAGTTCTGCTGGAATAGTTGATTATGTAACTGGAGAAATTAGATTAAATGCAATTAATATTGTTGCAACTGAACTCCCCAATAGTGTTGTTGAAATTCAGGCATATCCAGAATCAAATGATGTAATAGCTCTTAAAGATTTATATCTTTCTTTAGATATTCCAAAAAGTAAAATAAATATGATTAAAGATGTAATATCTTCTGGTGAAAATACTTCTGGTGTTTTATTCACTAGAGATTATTATCAATCAAGTTACTCCAACGGAAGTCTAATTAGAAAATAATATGGGACAATCAAATTTTGAATCAAAGGTAAGAATTCAAGAAATTATTGATAATCAAATACCAGAATTTATATTAGAAGAAAACCCAAAATTTTCTGAATTTTTAAAACAGTACTACATTTCTCAAGAGCACCAAGGAGGAAGTGTAGATGTTGTTCAAAATTTAGTAGAATATCTTAAATTAGATAATTTAACTCCTGAAGTAGTTGCGGGTAATACTTTACTGACTCAAGATGTTGCTATCGGAGATGAAGTAATTTATGTTAATAATACATTAGGTTTTCCAAATTCTTATGGATTACTTCAGATTGATGATGAAATTATTACTTACAAAGAAAGATTATCTGATAGATTTACTGGATGTGTAAGAGGATTTAGTGGAATTGAATCTTATAATACTCAATTAGTTTTTAGTACTACTAATTCAGCAACACACTCAAATAACTCAAAGGTTGTAAATTTGAGTGTCTTGTTTCTACAAAAATTCTATGAGAAAATTAAATTTACTTTTCTTCCAGGATTAGAAAAAGTAAGTTTGTATGATCAGTTAAACGTAAACAATTTTATAAAGAATTCGAAGTCTTTCTATCAAGCAAAAGGAAGTAAAGAATCTTTCAGAATTCTGTTTAATGCATTATATGGAATAGATCCAACGATCATTGATTTAGAAACATTTTTATTTAAAACTTCTGCATCGAATTATAGACGAAGAAAAGAATTATTATTTGAAAATCTATCTACAGATAAAGATCCTTTATTATTAACTGGATATCAAGTAACAAAAAACAATAATTCAAATGTATTTGGTTCAGTATCAGAAGCAGAAATTTTCACAAGAAATAATAAGACTTATTATAAGTTTTATATATTTTTAGGTTATGATGATTCTAACTCTGAAAATAGTGGGGAATTTACAGTAACTCCAACAACTAAAGTTATAGAAAAAATATCTTCCACAGATAATGCAAATGTCCTTACAGTAGATTCTACAATTGGATTTGAAAATTCTGGAAGCATATTCTACAATGGGGTTGAAATTTTTTATACCAATAAAAGTGTTAACCAATTTTTTGGGTGCTATACCACAAATAAGAACTATATTGATACTAATATAGAAAAAACATCTAATGTTTATTCTAATGATACTTATTTTGGATATGAAAATGGTGATAAAACTAAAAGAGTAAACCTTCGTCTTCTAGGCGTTGTTAATGATCTTCAAATAAGAAATGAAAATAATTCTGATTATATCTTTACAGAAGGGGATAAAATTTATATTAAACATTTAGGAAATTTAATTGAAAATCCACAATCAAATAAGACAGATGTAGAAATAATTGCAAATACTTTTATCTACAATACTAGTTCTAGATATGAACTTAGTAGTTTTAATGTAAATTCAAGAACTGCTTTTACTTTAAGTGAAATTGATGATTCATCACTTAAAGTGGGTGATTATGTAGAATTTTTGGAAAGAAATACTGAAATATTAGAAGATTCTTTAAGTAATGTAGAAATAACTTCAATAGACAAAGAAACAGGAGAATTAGAATTCAATACAAATTTAAGTTCTCTGAATACACTAAAGGATTATGATATTAGAAGAAAAGTAAAAACTTCAACAAGTTCAATAGTTCCATTAAAATACAATAATCTTACTTGTGATGTTACTAATGTATACACTGAAGATGATGAAAATGTTTACATCGCATCAAATTCATTACCTTCATATGAAATAACTAAAGATTTGTTTTCATATAATGCATCATCTTTGGTTAATTTTGATAGTGAAGAAGAAAAATATACTTCAGTAAGTTTTAATAATGAAGTATCTTTTTTAAGTGGAGATAGAGTATATTATTCATATTCAGATTCTGCTATAGGAGGACTTTCTGAAGGATTGTATTATATTATAGTATCTTCAGATAAAAAACAAATTAAATTATATGTTTCTAGATCTTTTATATCAATAGATAAATTTGTATATCTGGAATCCATACCTAGTGGAACTCATAATTTTACACTCTCTTCACAAAAAACTGAAGATGAATCTATACATCCACAAAAACTATTAAAAAAAATTAAATCTAATGTTGACATTTATTATGATGGTAAGGATGAAATTGGTACTGAAACAATAGGAATTCTTGCAAATGGTGTAGAAATTCTTAGTCCCAAATCTAATGATAAAATTCATTATGGACCATTAGAATCTGTTAGGGTAATAAATCCTGGAGAAGATTATGATGTTATTAATCCTCCAAGATTAGAATTTTCTTATGGGAGTGCAAAATTACAACCTGTTGTTCAAGGAAAGATTGAAAGAATACACATAGATCCACAAGAATTTAATATTGATAGACCATTAACATTAAAAGTTTCTGGTGGAAATGGAAAAGGAGCAATTTTGTCTCCAGTAACTAAGTTAAAAAGTAGAGAAGTATTTTTTGATGCAAGAATTTTAGAAGAAGGTGGCGGTTTAAGTATAACATCTGAGACGATTACTTTTTTAACTGATCACAACTTTATAGATGGTCAAAAAGTAATTTATGATATTAATAATATTAATAATGAAAAAATAGGACTAGGAGTATTTCAAGGATCAGATTCTGACACTGGAAGATACTTGGGGAATAATTCTATTTTTTACGCAAAAATAATTAACTCTAAAACTATACAAATTTATCCAACATATGGTGATTATGTATCTGGAATAAACACTGTTGGATTTACTACTGTTGGTAATTTTGGAATCCATAAATTTAAAACTGAACCAAAAAATGTATTAGATTCACTTAAAGTTATAGATGGTGGAGAAGGATTTACAAATAGAAAATTAATTGTAAAACCAAGTGGTATATCAACATATAATCATACAATTAACTTTACTTCACATGGATTTTCTAGTGGAGAATTAGTTACTTATGATTTCCAGACAACACCAATATCAGGTTTATCTACATCAAATCAGTATTATGTTTTAAAGGTAGATGATAATTCCTTTAGGGTATGCAATGCTGGTGTTGGTGGTACAGATAATCAAAATTACTTAAGAGAAAATTATATTAAATTTGAATCTACAGGATCTGGATATCAATATTTTAATTATCCAGAAATAACAGTAAATGTTTCATATACTTTACCAGATGGTCAATCAATTAGGTCTATTGTAGCAACACCAGTTGTAAAAGGTTCTATAGTTCAGACTTATCTTTATGAAGAAGGATCTAATTATGGATCCACTATATTAAATTTAGAAAATGTTCCTGATGTAAAAATATTGGATGGTGAATTTGCACAATTAACCCCTGTAATATCCGCAGGAAGAATTGTAGACGTTTTAGTTTCATACTATGGAAATAATTATTATTCCATACCAGACATAATTGTTGAAAGTAAGAGTGGTGTTGGAGCTCTTTTAAGAGCAAATATACTAAATGGAAGATTGAATTCTGTAACAGTACTAAATCAGGGATATGGATATAACTCGGATGATACTACTTTAAAAGTTATTTCCACTGGAAAAAATGCCGTATTCTTCCCAAAAATTAGATCTTTAACGCTAGATAATTGTTACAAATATGGAACACAGTATGAATTATATAGAGATCAATCTTATGAACTGCTGTATAAAACAAAAGAAAATACTCTTCAATATGTAGTAACAGGATATTCAGAACTATTAAAATCTTTATTCAATGAGTCTATCACAAATCACTCTCCAATTATAGGATGGTCTTATGATGGAGTTCCAATTTATGGTCCATTTGGTTATTCTGACCCAGAAAATTCTAGTTCAGAAATAAAATTAATAGAATCTGGTTATTCTTTAGTCGAAGTTGAAAATAGAGTAAGCACTTCAAGTTTTCCTCTTGGTTACTTTATCGAGGATTATAAGTTTACAAATTCTGGAGATCTTGATGAATACAATGGAAGATTTTGTAAGACTCCTGATTATCCAAATGGTGTTTATGCTTATTTTGCAACTGCAGAATTAAACCCAGAAAATAATTACGTAGGGGTATTTCCATATTTTATTGGAAAATACTATAGATCTAAATTAATAACAGAAAATACTAATCTAAACTTTAATCAAAAATTTGATTTTAATCAGTCAAACTTATTAAGAAATACCTTACCTTATAAATCTGGACAAAAATTTGGAAGAAATGATTTTATTCCAAATATATTTGGACAAATATGTGATATAGAATCAACTACTTCTGGAAGTGTGGAATCTTTAGAAGTGAGTAATAGTGGAAATAACTATAAAGTAGGTGATATATTATATTTTGACAATGAAAAAACTTCTGGATATGGATTGGCATGTTCGGTAGAATCAATAGTAGGTAAAGAGGTAGACAGTATACAATCCACCGTTAGAATATACGAAAATTCGAAAGTTTATAAAAATTCAAATAATGAAGTTTATGTAAAATATTTACCAAATTTTAATTTAGTTAATAATTCTGTTGTAAACATAACTGGACTAACTTCATCTTTTGATCAATTAAATGGTCAACATACTGTTTTTGTAGAAGAATTTAACACTAAATTATCTAATAGTATACCATTTGGTGTTGTAGGAGTAATCACCGATATATATCTACAAGATTTTCCAAAACGTGTATCTATTGGAAGTTCTATTAAAATAATTGGTGAAGATTATGAGCAATATTTTACTATATTAAATTATTTTAATGATCTTGGTGTTTTAAGAGTTGAAAGAACTATATCTTCTGGTTTAAGTACAGCAAACTCTACAGTTTCATTTTTGCCAGATGTTTTAAGAATTAGTATTGAAAACGATATACCAACACGAGTAGAAAATTATTTAAGATATTTTAATCCAAATAATTCTATTGGGATTGGTACTTGGTCGGGAATTTTTACTAATAAAACTTTCTATAATGGATTAAAGTTGGTCACAATACCAATACCAACTCAATCAATATATCTACCAAATCATGGATTCAAAACAAATCAAAAAGTTATTTTAAAAAGACCATCTGGAACACAAGGTATTCAGGTTAGTAATGATGGTAATATTTCTTTCCAGATTTTGTCTGGATCTGAAACAGAACGTGAATTGTATATAATAAACAAATCTGAAGATTATATTGGAATAGTTACTTCTGTTGGATTAACTACCACCAATGGATTATATTTTACTGGAACAGTTGGTTCTAATAATTACAAATATTCATTTGAATCTACTTTTGATGAAATTTTGTGCAATATTGTCAATGTAAAAAGTACAGTTTCAGTTTCAACATCTCATAATTTATCTTTGAATGATACAGTTAATATTGATGTCAAACCAAGAAAAAGTGTTGGTATTGGTGGGTCATCATTTATTAATTTAAAATACAATGATGAGATAAAATCGATCACCACAAAATTATTATCATTTACACCATCAGAAGTTAATTTGCAAAATAATAAAATAACCTTATCTGAGCACGGTCTATTTACCGGTGATAAAGTTTACTACATTTCAACATCTGTAATTGGAGGTCTAAGTACTGGAACTTATTATGTTCACAAAATTGATTCAAATAATGTTAATCTATGTCAAACATATGTAGATTCCACATCAGTACCACCAAACTTTATTGAATTTACGTCAGTTGGAATTGGAACTCAAGAATTAAATTTAATTCAACCAAAAATAAATGTTATAAAAAATAATGATTTAGTGTTTAATGTATCTGATCCATCATTAGAAGGTTATACATTTAAATTATATACAAATAAAACTCTATCAAAAGAATTTGTATCTGTTGCTTCCACTGGAGAATTTTCTTTGGTGGGTGTAAATACCATAGGTATTAGTAGCGATGCAATTATAACTTTAAAATATTCTGACAATTATCCAGAAAAATTTTATTACACTTTAGAAAAAGATACTGAACTTGTAACATTAAAGGATACCATTAAAAATTCTTCAGAAATTAATTTTATTGATAGCAAGTATTCTGGAAGATATAATATTTTTAATGTTACTGATACAACTTTTGATATTAACTTGAATGATACACCAGAGGAATCTTCTTATAGTTCTAATGATTGTGAAGTGTTATCATATACCACAAATTCTACATCTGGAATTGGATCTGTAAGTAAAGTTAAAATAATTAGTGAGGGTACTAATTATAAAGATATCCCAAGTTACTCTTCATCTTCATCAAATTCTGGTGAGGGGTTAAATGTAATTCCATCATCGTTGAGTATTGGTAAATTTAGAAGTGTATCATTAAAAAATACTGGATTTGAGTACTCTAATGACAAAACATTGTCTCCAAAGGCAGATATATCAAAAAATGTAAAAATAATCAACTCAAATACTTTAGTAAGAGTAAATGTTGTAGATGGTGGTAAAAAGTATCCATCAGCACCAAATTTGGTTGTTGTTGATTCTAATAGTAGAAAAAAAATAGATAGCGGTCTCCTTAGAGCTAAAATGTCTGGGGGTGGACTTGGTAATGCAAATATAGAATTGGTTACTATTGAAATACCAGTCAATGGGTTACCATCAACTCCGGTAACTATAAAAGCAGTAGATAATTCGAATGGAATTATCATTGATAGAATTGAATCATCAAGATCTGGAATACTTACTTGTTTAATAAAAACTCCTATTTTAGGATTTACAACAGATCCATTTGTAGTTAATGAAGAAGTATTTTTAGAAAATATTGAAATAGTATCAAATAGTGGAATAGGTTTTGATTCTGAAAATCATGGTTATCAATTTTTTAAGGTAACTAGTTATACTCCAAACTCCAATCCAGGAAGAGTTGTAATTCAAATACCAGAATTGTATGGAGATCCTGGTATAGCAGTAACATTCCAAATTAATACTTTTGCTACTATAGTTAAAAAATCTAATTATCCGATTTTTAGTGTTGAACAAGATTATAGTATATTTGAATTAGGAGAACAAATATCAGTTGTTTCACAATCCAATGATATTATTATCACCGATTTAATTGTTGAAAAATCTAATAAAAATTATTTAAAACTTTCTGGTGATTATCAGTTACATGTAGGTGATATAATAAAGGGATTTTCTAGTGGATATTTAGCTACAGTTGAAAATTTATCTACTGTTAACGGTTCTTTTATAATTGGAGCAGAAAATATTAAATCTTTAGATTGGGAAGACGATATAGGTAAACTCAGTAATGATTCACAATACTTACCAGACAATGATTATTACCAAAATTTATCATATACTATAAAGAGTGAAAAAACTTGGGATCAAATTTCTCCTGTTGTCAACTCTATGGTTCATCCAATTGGAACTAAGAATTTTGCTGATACACAAATTTCTTCAGTTACTAGTGGAATAGTTTCTACAGGATTAGTACCAAGTTCAAGAATAGATTCAATACAATCTTTTATATCCGAATCTAGAGTTGATGTAATTAAAGATTTAGATTTTGTTCGTGATTATGATACAATTTCTGATGTATCTAGAATTATAAGATTTAAAAATTTAAAATTAACTGATTATGTAGAAGCAAGAACTAATAGAGTTTTACAAATAGACGATATAAGCGGAGAATTTTCCAGTTCTGATGATAATGAACAAAGATTGAATCAAGTTATTTTATCTCTCCCAAAAGATCAACTTTATGGAAGATTTTTAATTCAAATAAGATCTACTGATCAAAATTTAGTGGAGTATGGTATAAATGAAGTTCAATTTTCTGAAATTATTTCCCTCAAAAATAATGATGATACATTTTTCCTTGAAAAAAATACAGTAAGTAATTTATATGGTATTGGGGAAGATTCAAACGTATTTGGTACAAAAATTGCTGAAATAATTCCAGTAGTTGATGATGTTAAAAATTATTATTTCTTGTTTATACCAACAGACCCATATGATACTGACTATGAAATAAAAATATTAGGAAGTAGATTTTTAACTACATTAGAATCAGAATCTTCTTTAACTGTAGGATCATCTGATATATTCAATACGGTAAATGTAATAGTACCAGAAGAATCTGAAGATATTTTATCATTAGATTCTTCATTATATACTTCATTTTATTCCCAAATTCATGTCTTAAATATAACTACTTTTGAGATGAATTATGTTGAAATTTATGCAACTTATGATGGGAATGATGTTTATTATAGTGATTATTATTTTGATGGAAATGATAAGAATGATTTTAGTTACGGATTTATAGGATCATTTGGATTGTCAGTAAGTGGTGGATTAATAAAATTAAATTATTTAAATCAATCAGAAAATAATATTACAGTTAGAACAAAAACTATCTGTTTTAACGATACTTCTTCTGGAATAGGTACATATAGATTTAAATCAACAAGACAATTGGATACTAGCGAAAGAACTGTTATATTAGATTCTGGGACATCTACTGTTTCATCATCTTCTACAATCTTCTCATATGATTCTGATCTTTTCTCTAGTGTAAAATCTCTTGTTAAAGTTAGTGTTGGGAATACTAGTTCATTACATCAATTAATGACTATTCATGATGATCTTAATTCCATTGTTGTAGAATATCCAATTTTAATGATTGGAAGCAATTCTGGAATAGGAACATTTAGTTCTTCCGTAGATCAAAACAAATTTGAAGTAATATTTACACCTTATAATGAATTTAATGGAGAATCTATAACTGTACAGCATTATAATGAAGTTTTTTATACATTCTTAGATGAAATAAATATTCCTCAACCTCTTTCACTAACTCCATTGTATGAGAATTTAAATATTGCAAAATATTTTGGATTAAATTCAAACAATATTAATAGATTGAACTTTAAATTAAGATATAAAAATACTCCTATATTTTCAAAATCTTTTGATCCTTTTGACGCTAATGTTTTAAATCCTGTTACTGGTGTTTTTACAATAGATAATCATTTCTTTAGTACTGGAGAAAATTTAATTTATAAACCAAAATCAACTTTTATTGGTCTTGGTCAAAGTGCAATGGGAATTCCATCTGGATCAATAACTGATACTGGAATTTCAACAGATAGATTACCTTCAAGTGTTTATGCTATTAAGTTATCAAATAACCAATTTAAAATTGCATTAACTGAATCAAATGCAAATTCTGGAGCAGGAGTTACATTTACTGATCTTGGTGAAGGTAATGCTCACATGTTTGAAATGTACAAAAAGAATGAAAAGTCTCTGATTACTATTAATAACTTAGCACAATATCCATTAACTTATACTGGTATAGCACATTCTTTGGCAGGAAATGATGGTCAAATTTCCATTGGATCTACTTTCTTCACCTTAAGTGGAATAAGTTCAATTAAACCAACTGATTTATTGAAAATAGATGATGAATACATGCAAGTTTTAAATGTTGGAATTGGAACTAGTAATTCGGGACCAATATTGTTCTTTACTGGAGATAAGAATATTGTAGAAGTTGAAAGAGGATTTGTTGGAACTTCGGCAACTTCACATCTAGACGACTCGGAGGTTAGAATTTACAGAGGTTCTTATAATATATTTGAAGATGAAATATATTTTACCCAACCACCTAGAGGAAACATATTTGACTTAGTTACAAAGGATGAAAGAAATTTAGAGAGATCTAGAGCAAGTTTTAGTGGAAGAGTATTTTTAAGGAAAGATTACTCCACAAATGTTATTTTTGATGATATCTCCTCACAGTTTACAGGTATAGGTGAAACATTTATATTAAAGTCTCAAGGAATTAATACTGTTGGTTTAGGTACTACATCAGGAAATGGAATATTATTCATAAATGGAATTTATCAGACTCCACTTACTGAAAATGTAACAGATTATAATTTTAAAATTGTAGAAAATCCTTCAGTTGGAATTAGTAGTGTTGTTTTCAGTGGAATAAGAAATGACAACGATGAAATTACAATTTCCGAATCCGATGTAAACCAAAACCAATTACCAAGAGGTGGAATTATTGTTTCTTTAGGATCTACTGCAGGTCTTGGATATGCCCCATTGGTTGGAGCAAAAGTAAAAGCATCTTTGGATGTAAATGGTACTATTACTGACATAATTGGTATAGCAACAACAGGAAATTCAATTGCATTTACTACGGTTTCATATAATAATGAAACTGGTATACTAAGAGTTTTTGCACCTTCTACAGATGGTCTTATTGGTGCTAATCAAGTAAAAATTGTCGGATTAGCATTTACTTGTCCTTCAAATCCAGGGATTGTTTCTTACTTCCCATCTCATAATTATTCTTTAAATCTTGTTGGCGTTGGTACAACATCATTCTCAGTTCAAGTTGGTACAAGCACCTTACCACATTATTATGTTGGTTACGGAACAATATATCCTTGGTACGAAGATTTAAATTTTGGTTCTGGATATAGAGGCACTATTTCCATTGGAGTGACTGAATCTGGGCACGTAGGAGATCCTGCAACTATAACTGCTTCTGTTGGGGCAGGTGGAACTTTATCGTTTACTGTAGGGGCAGGTGGAACAGGATATAGCAATCCAATAATTCAAGTGTCACCACCAAGTTATGAAAATTTACCAATTATAGGCGTATCAAGATTGGGAATTGGTGAGACAACTGAAACTGGAATTGGGTTACTAATGAATGTTGAAGTTGGTGCAAGTCCTAATAATGTTGGTATTGGTACTACATTATTTGAAGTTTCATCCTTTAAAATTACAAGATCTGGTTACAATTTTAGAAGAGGTGATATTTTTAAACCAGTTGGATTAGTAACAGCAAAAGATTTATCAGAGCCAATAGAAGAATTTAAACTTGCAGTTTTAGAAACTTATAATGATGATTTTGCTGCGTGGCAATTTGGAGAGTTAAATTTAATTGACTCTATAAGAAGGTTCCAAAATGGGTCAAGGTTAAACTATCCATTATATTATGAAGGTGAACTTTTAAGTTTCCAAACAAATATTGATGATCCAGATTCTCAGGTTATAGATTTTGATTCACTATTAGTTATTTTTATAAATGGAATTCTTCAAGAACCAAAAATTTCTTATGAATTTAATGGTGGATCGTCAGTAAGGTTCTTAACTGCTCCAAAGGTTGATGATAATGTAGAAATTTATTTTTATGTTGGAACTAGAGATGTAGATTCTCTAAGAATAGAGGTAGATGAAATAATTCAAGTTGGTGATACTGTACAGATTTATAGCAATAATTCTAATTTACAAAATACAGTTACTCAAAATACAAGGACTGTTTTTGATTTTATTTCATCGGATTTAATGGAAACTAATTTATATTCTGAACAAGGAGTAGATGAAGAAAATGAAAAACCAGTATTTTGGATAAAACAAAAAGAAGATATTATAATTAATGATGTCGTATACTCAAAATCTAGAGATTCTTTAGAACCTCAAGTATATCCAACTGCAAAAATTATAAAAGATTTTTCATCAGCAGATACTGAGGTATTTGTTGATAATGCAAGTTTCTTTGATTATGAAGAAGAACTTCCTACAGAAAAAATTAATCTTCTAATAATTCCATCTAATGAGTCTATAGAAGTTGGTATTGTAACTGCAGTTGTCTCTTCATCAGGTACAATACAATCACTCTCTATAGTAAATAGTGGTTTCGGATATACGGGAGGATCTGTAAACATAAAAATATCAAATCCATATTATGGAGTTGGAGTTGGAGTTGGTACAACTGCTACAGCATCATTAACTATTTCATCTGGATCTATATCAGATGTAACTATTATCAACCCAGGATTTGGTTATACTAATACAAATCCACCACAAGTAATAATAGATTATCCTACTATTGAATTTGAAGAATGTCTAAATGCAAATGTTGTAGTTGGTTTTGATGGTGTAATTACAGGAATTGGTACAACTGTTGGTATCGGAACAGATTTAGCACTAGAATTTAAATTATTTAAATCTGATGAAGTTTATTCAGATCTTTCAGTTGGATATCCAATTTATATTTTTGATACTCGGGTTGGTACTGGATTAACAACTATAGATCAAAGTGAAAGCGAAATTATTGGGGTATCAACATCCTTCTTAGATAACATTTATTATGTACACGGAATTGATACTCTTACTGGAATTATAACTTGCAATGTATCAAATACTACAAATATTGTTGGCATTGCAACCACTGGTGTAGTATCTAATCCTGTAGGAAAATTCTCTTGGGGTAAAATTAGTGGATTTACTAGATCTTCTAATCCTGTCTCTATAGGTGTAAGTGGATATGAGGTTAATTCTGGTTTGACAACTTATCCAACAGTTCAAAGAAAAGGATATGGATTAAGAAAGACAGGTGCTCTTAAAAAAGATTTAACAACATAATATAAATAGTAAAAAAACCAGGTTAATATGCCAGCCTTTGTTACAGACCAATTTAGAATTTTAAATACAAATAATTTTATTAATTCAATAGATACTGGAACTGATAATTATTATATTTTTGTTGGTCTACCAAATCCAGGAATAAATGGATTTGGTAGAAGTGAAAATTGGGACAGTCCAGATTTAGTTGATGCTGATAGTGCAGTATTACCAAATCCCACTGATAATTTTGATTATCTCCCTCATTATGGAGATACTATTTTATATGGAAAAAAGGTAACATCTCAAAATATTAGGAGATGTGTGAGAAAGATTGATTGGACACAAGGTGTAAAATATGATATGTATAGACACGATTATAGTGTCACAAATCCATCCGCAGTTACTAATAGGGCTAGATTATATGATTCTAATTATTATGTAATGAATAGTCAGTATCAAGTATATATTTGTATATCTAATGGTTCTAGTGGTATCAATACAACTGGAAATCAATCTCAAGATGAACCATTATTTACGGATTTAGAACCATCTAAAGCCGGCAATAGTGGAGATGGTTATATTTGGAAATATCTATTTACTGTTCCTCCTACAGATATTATTAAATTTGATTCCACTGAATATATACCATTACCAAATAGTTGGGAAACTTCAACATTATCCCAAATACAATCTATTAGAGATAATGGAGATTCTACCCTTAACAATAATCAAATTAAGTTTGTGTATATTGAAAGTCAAGGAAATAATTATGCTACAGGAGAGGTAGATATTTTAGGTGATGGATCTGGAGGTAGAGTTTTTGTTGAAGCAAACGAAGATGGTCAAATAATAAAAACCACAGTAACTGCAGGTGGTAGTGGATATACTTATGGAATTGTTGATCTTGGTCCACTTCAAACTGTAGACACTATTCCATTTCCAGCAAAACTAATACCAATAATACCACCTTCAAGAGGGCATGGATATGATTTATATCGAGAAATGGGATCAGATAAGGTTTTAATCTACTCTAGATTTGATGATTCATCCAAAGATTTCCCGGTAGATACAAAATTTGCTCAAATAGGAATATTAAAAAATCCAACTAAATTTATATCCACAGAATCTTATACTTCGGACAGATTTTCTGGTTTAACATCATTAAAAGTTATACCATCTGGAACAACTTTACCAACTGTTGGCGAAAAAATAGAACAAACACTGACGAGTGGAAATAAAGTAGTTGGATATGTGGCATCTTATGATAGAGATACAAAAGTTTTAAAATATTTTAAAGACAGATCGTTATACTACAATCAATCAACATATGATCAAACTGATTATGTTGGCATTTCTTCTTTAGGAAATGCTTCAATTGATTTTAGTTCTTCTGGTGGTTCAATTAGAGGCATTGACAGTGGATTTTTATGTTCTATAGATTCATCGTTTAGTGCATCAACATTAACAGTTCAAAATAAAATAATTAATCTTGATTCATCTTTTACTTCTGGTATCGCAAGTCCTGAAATAAATAAAACATCTGGAGATATTATTTACATCGATAACAGACCTTTAGTACAAAGAAACTCTAGACAAAAAGAAGATATTAAAATTATTCTAGAATTTTAAAAAATGGCACAAAAAACTAATCTCAATGTTAATCCATATTTTGATGACTTTGATTCTACAAAGAACTTTTATAAAGTTCTTTTCAATCCGGCAAAGCCAGTTCAGTCTAGAGAATTAAATACAATACAGTCTATTTTACAAAACCAAATAGAATCTTTTGGAAGTCATATTTTCAAAGAAGGTTCTATGGTAATACCTGGTGGTGTATCATATGACTCAGAATATTGTGCAGTAAAATTAAATTCTACATCTTTCGGAGTTGATATTTCACTCTATATAGAAAAATATGTTGGTCAGATAATTAGAGGAGAGGTATCTGGAATATCAGCAATTGTAAAAGAAGTAGTTTTTCCGAATAGTAGTGGTGTAGAAAATATTACAATTTATGTAAAGTACTTAGATTCTGACAATAGTTTCAATCAATCAGCCTTTTTAAATGGAGAATCTTTATTATCAACTGAATCAGTATCTTATGGAATAAACAACATACTAATATCTGATGGAACTACTTTTGCATCATTAATATCGGATGATGCCACTGCATTAGGATCTTCGGTTTCAATTGATAATGGTATATATTTTGTTAGAGGAACTTTTGTAAATGTAAATAAACAAACTTTAATATTAGATTACTATAATAACATTTCTTCATATAGAGTTGGTTTAAGAGTATCTGAGAATATTATAACAACGAAAGAAGATGAATCTTTATTTGATAACGCAAAAGGATTTACAAACTTTTCTTCACCTGGTGCAGATCGTTTAAAAATAAATTTATCATTAACAAAAAAATCTTTATCTGATACAAATGATACTGATTTTATAGAATTATTAAGAGTTGAAAACGGATTTCTTAAAAGAATAGAAAATAAAACTGATTACAATTTAATAAAAGATTATCTTGCTCAAAGAACTTATGATGAATCTGGCAATTACACAGTAACACCATTTAATATTTCTATTAATAATTCATTAAATAATTTATTAGGTAATAATGGAATTTATTTTGATGGTAGTACTACAACTGGAGGAAATACACCTTCGGATGATTTAATGTGTGTTACTATAAGTTCTGGCAAAGCATATGTAAAAGGATATGATGTTGAAAAAACCAGTTCAACTATTTTAGATATTGAAAAACCAAGAGATACTCAAACAGTTACTGGTGCTTTAGTACCCTTTAAGATGGGTAATATTTTAAGAATCAATAATATTTACGGAGCTCCTGTAAATAGATCCACAGTCTATTTTTACAGTAGAAGAAGAAATGGTGCAACTTCAACTCCAGGTGGAGTTGAATTGGGATCTGCAAGAATTTATTTATGTAAACTTACTGATGCTGCTTATGAAGGAGCAAAGACAAAATGGGATTTATATCTTTATGATATTCAATTTTATACACATTTAACTTTAAATAATTCATTAACTGCAACAGAATTACCAGCAGGATCAATTATTACAGGAAATAGCAGTGGTGCTACTGGATATGTTGTTTCTGCAGGAACTAGTAATAATCTTGCAGTTGTAAGACAAACATCTGGAACATTTTTAGTTAATGAAAATATTTCTATTAATGGTGTAACTTTACAATCTAGAACGATTTTAGGTGTAAAGTCTTATAATTCTTCAGACATTAAATCTGTTTATTCTTCTGGAAGTCCTGCATTTTTAGCAGATTCTGTTTTAGAATCCTTTGTTCCAGTTGGTTTTAGTGGGCAAGATCAAATTACTATAGGGTCTGATGGGGTAGTAAGAACTGCAAATAAACCTTTTAGTGGAATATCGACTGACACAATAGTAAAATATTCTAGAGTTGGATTTAGTACAGAAACTTATAATAGTGTTACTAGTGTATCTGCTGATGGAACAACTTTTACATTATCAGGTATATCTTCAGTATCTAATGTAAATGATGGTGATATTACAAATTCAAATCTACAATCCAGATTCATAGTTGGCAATTCTGTAATAAGAGATCAAAATTCTGGATATTTATATTCAGTATTACCTAATACAAATATTTCTAGTATAGATCTTAGTAACTCACAATTAACATTTTCTGCACAATCAGTATCTTCTAATACAATATCTGGAGGATCATTAACATTATCAACAGGAGATTTTACTTTACCAGGAAATTCTGGATCTATAAAATTTGACACTTTTGATGCAGAGAAGTATTCTATTCATTATGACGATGGAACTATAGAGTCTTTAACTGATGACCAAGTTACTTTTAATCCTGAATATACACAAATTACATTTAATGGCATAACTAATGGTAAGACTACCTATATTGTTAATGGCACATTCGTAAAGACTGGTATACAAAGTAAAACTAAAGTCCATAAAAAGAGTACTTTAGTTAATGTTGAGTTATCAAAATATGAACAATCTGGATCTAATTCTGGATCATCTATTAACGACGGATTAACTTTTAACAGATATTATGGATTAAGAGTTCAAGATAATCAAATTTGTCTAAGATATCCAGATGTAATTAGAGTTTTGGCAGTTTATGAATCTTTGGATTCATCTCTTCCAACTTTTGATAAATTAAACTTTTCTTCTCTATATGGAGTTTATAATAATTCAATAGTTGGGGAAAATATAATAGGTAAAACAAGCAATTCTATAGCAAGAATTGTTAAAAAAGATCCTCTTTATCCAAATAGTGTTGAGATTGTATATTTAAATGGCAATAAATTTCAAGTTGGTGAAGAAGTATCATTTGAACAATCTAATATTACAGCACCAATAGAATCAGTGTCATTTGGAAGATATAAAAATATTACCAATATTTTTAAATTAGATAAAGGACAAAAAAACCAATATTATGATTATTCAAAAATAATAAGAAATTCAAACGAACAAGAACCAACTAAAAAACTCACTATAGTTATTGATCATTATGATGTTTCTTCAACAGATTCGGGAGACTTATTTAGCGTATTAAGTTACAATGATGAAAATTATAGTAAAGATATACCAAATATAGGGTTTTTAAACATTAGAGCTTCTGACACACTAGACTTTAGACCAAGAGTATCATATTTTAGTGGATCATCATCTTCACCTTTTGATTTTTCATCAAGAAATTTTGGCAATGATCCAAAAGTAATATTTACTCCAAATGAGTCTAGTTTAATAAACTACAATTTCTATCTTGGAAGAATTGATAAAGTATATTTGGATAGTTATGGATCTTTTGTTGTTGAAAAAGGAATATCATCAACTAATCCAAAAGAACCTTATAAGTCAGGAGATTTATTAGAAATAGCATCTATTTCATTACCACCATATCTCTATGATACTAGTGATGCAAAAGTATCTTTAGTTGATAATAGAAGATATACTATGAGAGATATTGGAAAGATAGAAGATAGAGTAGAAAATTTAGAGATTGTAACTTCATTATCATTATTAGAATTAGATACACAAACATTACAAATACAAGATGCTGATGGTATAAACAGATTTAAAACAGGATTTTTTGCAGATTCTTTTAAAAATGATAATTTTATTGATTTAGGAAATTCTTTGGCAGAAATTTCAGATAACAATGAATTAATTCCATTAATATCGAAAAATAGTTTAAAAAATCAAATTATACCATTAGCAAATTCTGCGGATTATGAATTAGATTTATCTCAAAATTTTGAATTATTAGATAATAGAGTTAAAAAGACTGGACAAGTAATTACTTTAGATTATGAAAGTGTTGGTTGGATAGAACAACCATTAGCAACAAGAGTTGAAAATGTAAATCCATTCCATGTTATCCAATATGTTGGTGATGTTAGATTAAATCCATTTAGAGATACTTGGATAAGGACTGTTGAACTTCCCGATAGAGTTATTACACATAACAATAGTCTCAATTTAGAAAGTAGAGTCAATACTGAAAGAATTACTTTAAACAATGTTAACAATACCACAGGAACTGGATCTGGTGGATTAGGTGTTGGTCAAGTAAGAGATACCTGGACAGAATTAAGTTTAAGTGATGGTACAGTTTCTCAGGAAACATTTACTTCTTCTGATAGTAGTACTTCAAGATCAACAGAAAGATCATTTATTGAAAGTGAATTTGATACTTTCATGAGATCAAGAAATACTGAGTTTTCTGTATCCAATTTAAGAGCATTTACTCAATATTATTCATTCTTAGATGGTATTTCTACAATTGATTTTACTCCAAAATTAATCGAAGTGACTAGTGATGTACAACTACAAAATCCAGGAACTGATGGTAGTTTTACTGTTGGGGAAAATATAGTTGGATTTGATAATGGTGTTCCAATTATAACATTTAGACTTGCACAACCAAATCACAAATCTGGGCCTTTTAATAACCCATCAAAAACATATGATGTAAATCCATATTCAAAATCAGAAATTTTACCAACAGCATATAGTGAATCATCTACAATATTAAACATTGATACATTTTCACTATCGGAAGAGGCGCAAGGATTATATTCTGGTTACTTAGTTCGTAGAGCAATTTTAATCGGAGAAACTAGTGGTGCTGTAGCATATGTTAAGGATTTAAGATTAATTACAGATAATTATGGCGACTTGATTGGCACATTCTTTATTAGAGATCCAAATACATTACCACCACCAACTATAAGAGTTCCTACAGGAAATAAAACATTTAAATTATCTTCATCTCCAACAAATGAAAATGGTCTATTAAATGGAACCGATATTTCATCCGCTGAGGGTAATTACTTATCTGAAGGAACTGTACAAACATATCAAAACATAATCAGAATTCATACTATAAATGCATCATTAAATACTACTAATAATATAAGAACAAGAACATTAAATGCTGTAAGGAATGAAAATATTTCATCAATAAATCTTCCAGAACCTCCAGCACCTATCATTAATGTTACTAATGTAACCCAACAAAATATAACCCAAAATGTTACTAATGTAACAAGAAATGTTACAAGAGTTATTCAACAGCAAATTTACAGTGATCCTTTAGCACAAACATTTATTGTTGGATCTAGTAGGGGTTTGAACTCATTTAATGACGATATTAACGGTGCATTTATAACTGCAGTTGATCTTTTCTTTGCTAAAAAAGATTCAGGAAATGCTCCAGTCACAATACAAGTAAGAACAGTTGAATTTGGAACACCCACATTAACAGTTATTGGTGATCCGGTAACTTTAAGACCAGATGATATACAAACTTCAACTGATGGTTCAATTGCAACTAAAGTTACATTCCCATATCCAATATTTTTACCACCTGGATTGGAATATGCAATAGTAATATTAGCACCACAAAGTGATCAATATGAACTTTGGGTTGCTAGAATGGGAGAGACGACAGTTAATACATTAAATCTTCCAGATGTTGAAAGTGTTAGATACACTAAACAGTTTGCTATCGGAAGTTTGTTTAAGTCTCAAAATGGATCAATATGGACTGATGATCAATATGAAGACTTGAAATTTAAACTATATAAGGCTAAATTCAATTCTTTAAATGGTATTGCATATTTCCAAAACCCAACATTAAGTAAGAGTAATGGATATGTTAGAAATCTGATAAACAATCCGATTACAACATTACCAAGAAACCTTAAAGTAGGAATAACAACAGTATATGATAGTACACAAGTAGATACTATTTTAACTGTAGGTAGAAAGGTAGGTGAAACAACTAAAAACTACATATATGGAAATATTGTTGGTACGGGATGTTCAGTATCATCGGTTGCTATTAGCACTGGTGGAAGAAACTACTCTGTTGGAATTTCTACTGTAGAAACATTTAATGTTACTGGAAACGGTTCTGGTTTAAAATTAGAAGTTACTGTGGGTTCAAATGGAACTATTACATCTACAACCATTAATCAACACGGAAATGGATATTCAATTGGTGACATAGTTGGAATTGTAACTTCAAATATTACAGGATCTTCTAATTTAAGTAAAGGTCAAAATGCTTTAATAACAATAACAGGAAATAATAATGCCATTGATACTTTGTATTTAAGTGGTGTTCAAGGAAATGCTTTCACAAATGGAACTGCAGAACTAGTCTATTATAATGATTCTAATACTAGAGTTACTTTAGGTTCTACAATTATTCAATCGTCTGAGACTTATGGTTTATATTCTGAAGGAAATTACTTGAAAGTAAATCATTTCAATCATGGAATGTATGCAGCAAATAACATAGTTGAACTAAGTGGTATTACACCAGATACACCTGGAGTAATTTTATCATCTCAACTTTTAAGAACAGATTCTACATTAAATATACCTTCTGTAGATACCACATATTTCCAAACCTTTGAAGGGTCTACAGTAAGTGCAACAAATCCTGGATATTTAATAATTAACAATGAAATAATTAAATATACCACTGTCCAATCATCATCTCTTGAAGGTTTGGAAAGAGGTATTGACAACACTATTGCAATTAATCATCCAGAAAATTCAATTATTCGTAAATATGAACTCAGTGGTGTTTCTCTTAGAAGAATTAACAAAACTCATAACATTGTTGATTCTGGAATTGAACTGGACAGTTATTATTTGGAAATTGATAGGGATGGTTTAGATGGTTCAAATAATTTTGGATATGATAGATCTATTGATGCAAATCCATATCCAATGTTATCGTTTAATTCTGAAAAGAATGTTGGAGGATCTTCAGCATATGCATCAGAAAATATCATCTATGATACTACAATACCGTTCTACAATATTATCATACCTGGAGCAACAACTGAAGTTACTGCACAGATGAGAACAATAACTGGTACTAGTGCAAATGGAAATGAAACCTCATTTACTGATCTTGGTTATGAAAATGTTCAAATCAATCAGGAAAATAAATTAAATAATATTAGAATGATTTCGTCTAAGGTTAATTCCGATGAATATTTGGATGTATTACCTAGAAATAAATCTTTAATAACAGCACTAACTTTATCATCAGATAATTACAATCTTTCGCCAATGATTTTCTTGGATGATACATTCACAGAATTCCATAATGCAAGATTAAATAATCCAGTTTCCAATTATGTAACCGATGGTAGAGTAAATGGTCTTACAGATGATCCTCATGCAGCGATTTACGTTTCTAGAACTGTTCGATTATCACAACCTTCAAACAGTCTAAGAGTTTTATTATCCGCATATAAACATCCATCTTCAGACTTTAGAGTTTTATATTCGTTAGTAAAACCAGAATCAAATGAATCATTACCCTCATTTAACTTGTTCCCTGGATATAATAATTTGACAATCGACAACAATCTTGATGGTTACTTTGATGTTGTCGATGAAAGTAAGAATAGTGGATTATCTGATACATTTGTTCCAAGTAGTTTGGAAAATCAATTCTTAGAGTATCAGTATACTGCAGCAAATGTTGGTCCATTTATTGGATTTACTATCAAAATTGTAATGTCAGGTACAAGACAAGATAAATATCCTAGATTTAGAGATTTAAGAGCAGTTGCATTAGCATGATGGATCATTTAATATCAGTTGAAGGGCACCCTAATCTTTTCAGAGATGAAAAAACGGGTGCCATAGTGAATTGTGATAATGTAGCATATGAACATTATTTAAATAGTGTTTCAAATAGAATGAATACAAAAAAAGAAATTCAAAATCTAAAAAGTGAAGTTCAAGAAATTAAATCTCTATTAAAGGAGTTATTAAATGAAACCAGAAGACATTGAACTTAGTGATATTAACAAATTATTCGAATACGAAAAACATTGTAGAGTAATTGATGAATTAAGTGTTGATGAACTAAGGACTTTTTCTAAATTGTATTTTAAATTATATTTAAAACAGCAAGAAGTAGTATCATTATTTAATTAACATAAATAGTCCATAGGCGTATTTTTGATGGTAGATGGCATCACCATATGTAGTTAATTTAAGCATCAATAGTGGGACTTCTTTTACCCAGACTTTTACTTTAGCTAATGAGAATGGGTCTGCACTTAATCTTACAAATTATGATGTTAAATCTCAACTAAGAAAACATCCTCAAAGTAACTCATATGTCAACTTTATCGCTACTGCTGTTTCTCCACCTTCTGGTGGTGTTATAAAAATTGAATTAGACCCATCATCTACTACCAGTTTAAAATCTGGAAGATATATGTATGACATTATTATCACAAATAACGGGACTGGTGAAAAAACAAAAGTTATAGAAGGTTCTGCGTTAGTTTCAAAAAGTATAACAAGAGATAGTTAATGCTATGGCAAAACCATCAACAAGACAAGAATTGATTGATTATTGTCTCAGAAGACTTGGAGCACCAGTATTAGAAATTAACGTAGATGATGATCAAATAGATGATTTAGTTGATGATGCTCTGCAATATTTTAATGAGCGTCATTTTGATGGTGTTGAGAGAATGTACTTAAAATATCAAATAACACAGGAAGATATTGATAGAGGTAGGGCAAAACAAACTAATGGTACTGGAATAACAACCACCACTGGAACATCAAGTATTGGTACTTTTAATTTTTATGAGACCTCCAATTATATTCAAGTACCAGATTCTGTAATTGGAATAGAAAAAGTATTTAAATTTGATACCAGTTCGATATCTGGTGGTATGTTTAGTATAAAATATCAATTGTTTTTAAATGACTTATATTATTTTAATTCAGTTGAACTATTACAATATGCAATGGTTAAGTCATACCTTGAGGATATAGACTTTCTATTGACAACAGATAAGCAAATAAGATTTAATAAAAGACAAAATAGAATGTATTTGGATATTGATTGGGGAGCACAATCTGCTGGCAATTTTATAGTTATTGATTGCTATAGAATTTTAAATCCTAATGATTTTACTAAAGTATACAATGATAGTTTCTTGAAACAATACTTGACATCTTTAATAAAAAGACAATGGGGACAAAATTTAATTAAGTTTAGAGGTGTTAAATTACCTGGTGGTATTGAATTGAACGGAAGAGAGTTATATGATGATGGACAAAGAGAATTAGATGATTTAAAGCAAAGAATGACCTCCGAATACGAACTCCCCCCATATGACTTCATAGGATAATTATGGCATTAAATCCATTTTTTCTTCAAGGTTCAGATTCTGAACAAGATTTAATTCAACAGTTGATCAATGAACAACTTAAAATTTTTGGTGTGGAAGTGTCATATTTACCCCAAAAATTTATCAGAAAAGAAACAATATTAAGAGAAGTTAGTGCATCAAAATTTGACGATAACTTTTCAATAGAAGCATATGTAAGTAATTTTGATGGATATACTGGATCCGGAGATATTCTATCAAAATTTGGAATGAATTTGAAGGATGAATTAACATTAATTATATCCAAAGAAAGGTTTGAGGATTTTATTGCGCCATTTTTAACTGATATGGATCCAGATGAAATAATAGTATCTACTAGGCCAAGAGAAGGAGATTTAATTTATTTTCCATTAGGTAAAAGATTATTTGAAATAAAGTTTGTTGAGCACGAACAACCATTTTATCAATTAGGAAAAACTTATGTTTATGAATTGAAATGTGAATTGTTCGAATACTCTGATAATATTGGTGGATGGGATAATGTAAATACAACTGTTGAAGAAATTGATAGAACTTTAGAAAATCAAGGATATATCACAACTCTTAAATTATTTCCTTCTGGAACACAAGCAACAGCAGAAACTTCTATCGTAACTGGATATGTTAGAAAAATAAATTTGATTAATGATGGATATAATTATACTACAACACCCACAGTATCAATTAGTACAGCTCCTTCAGGTGGTGTAAATGCAGAGGCAGTTGCAATTACTTCTTGTATAGGAAATTTCTGTTCTGTAAAAGAAATTTTATTAGTAAATCCTGGTGCAGGATATACTGTAGAACCTACAGTAATAATCTCAGGATCTACTGGTGTTGGAGCAACTGCAAGAGCAGTTATTGAAAAGGCATATTCTGGGATTGGAAGTATAATAATAACTGATAATGGATCTGGATACGTTACTTCTCCATCAATAGGATTTTCGGCACCAACTGTTGGTGCTGCAATCACTGCAGTGGCAAGAACTATTGTAAATGGTGACGGTCAGATTAGCAGAATATTAATTTCTGATGCTGGAGTTGGTTATACATCAAATCCAACAATATTAATAGCAAATCCACCACTACTTGTTGGAATAAATACTTATATATTTAATGAAGTAGTTACTGGGGAAACATCTGGTGCCAAGAGTAGAGTAAAAACTTGGGACAGTACTACTAATATTTTAAAAGTTGGTACGGTAAGTGGAGACTTTATACCAGGTGAAATCATAGTTGGATCAATATCTTCGGCAAGATATCCACTTCAAAATTACCAAGTATCTGATTTATATGATAAATATGAACAAAATGATGAAATTCAACAAGAGTCAAATTCTATTGTTGATTTTTCAGAATCTAATTTATTCGGTAACTATTAATGCTAGGAACATATTTTTATCACCAAAACATTAGAAAAACGATTATTTCTTTTGGTAATTTATTTAATAATATAACCATACAACACAAAGATGGTGATGGAAATGATTATAGTGATGTTAGAGTTCCTTTAGCATATGGTCCAACTCAGAAATTTTTGGCACGTTTAGAACAACAGGCAGATTTGAATAAACCCGTTGCAATAACTTTGCCTAGAATGTCTTTTGAAATGAATTCTATAAAGTATGACGCCTCAAGAAAATCTGGGATTTCACAGTCATTCAAAGTTTCTGATGGAAATAATATAAAAAAAGTTTTTATGCCAGTTCCTTACAATATAGGATTTGAATTGAACATAATGGCAAAATTGAATGATGATGTACTTCAAATTATTGAACAAATTTTGCCATTTTTTCAACCAGCATTTACAGTAACAGTAGATATGGTTGATACTATTGGAGAAAAGAAAGATATACCAATAGTTTTAGATGACATTTCATTTAGAGATGACTATGAAGGTGATTTTTCCACTAGAAGAATTCTTTTATACACTTTACAATTTACAGCAAAAACTTATCTCTTTGGTCCAATATCTGATAGTACTGATGCACTTATCCGCAAGGTACAAGTGGATATGTATTCATCTACTGATACTCAGACTGCAAGAAGAGAAATGAGATATACAGTTACACCAGATCCAATTGATGCAGATCCTGATGATGATTTTGGATTTAATGAAAATTGGGAGTTCTTTGGAGACGCTAAAGTTTATAGTCCAGTTCAACAAACGGATCTTTGATTATTATGAAACCTAAGAATTTTGATAAATTAGATGATGTATTAAATACATCGAGCGAGATTCAAATATGTGATAATTCTGATACAACTGTAGTTAACAATGAAGTGAAAGAATTTTCGACATCTTCTGTTGATATAAAAAAAGATTATGAATATACAAGAGCAAATCTTTACTCTTTAATTGAAAAGGGGCAAGAAGCAATTGATGGAATTATGGAACTTGCTTCAGAAAGTGATCAACCAAGAGCATATGAAGTTGCTGGACAATTAATTAAAAGTGTTGGTGATGTTACGGATAAACTGATAGACTTGCAAAAGAAATTAAAGGATATTGAAGACGAATCAGTAAAAACAACAAATAATGTTACAAACAATGCAGTATTTGTAGGGTCTACTTCCGAGTTATCAAAATTATTAAAACAAGGTTTTCTAAATAATAAAGAATAGATTTTTTCTACAATGAGTTGGTCCGAAAAATATAAAAAATCTATAGATTGTGACAATCCAAAAGGATTTTCACAAAAGTCTCATTGTCAGGGAAAAAAGAAAAAAATGAACTTTAGTGAATTTAAAGATCCATTAAAATTTTCTAAATTTACTCATAAAACAAAGCATCTTGGAAAAGTAGTTCACCAGTTAGATCCAAATTTGGATTTAAAACACCTGGTTCATCATGCATCAGTTCAATATTTGGATAAAGATGCTGATGGTGATGTTGATATATTTGATAAAATGAATATACCAGATGAAAGTCCAGATAAAGATTTTGAAAAAACTTCCAAAAAATTAATTAAAAAGCAAAAGGGTGAAATTGAACATAGTAAGAAAAAAATTGCTTACTATGAAGGAACTCTTCATCATTGGTTTAAAGGTTCTAAATCAAAGGATGGAAAGCCTGGATGGGTTCAGGCAGACGGTTCCCCATGTGCAAATGAACCTGGTGAAACTAAGACACCAAAGTGTTTTAGTAGTGGAAGACTTAAATCATTAAAGAAAAAGGGTAAAAAAGGTGAATCTTTAATTAGATCTGCTGTTCGCCGTAAAAGACAAAAAGATAAAAATCAACAGTCAAAGTCTGGAGCAGCAAAACCAACAATGGTTAAAACTTTCGCTAAAGGAAAAAAAGATCCTAACTATATTAAGGCAGAACCAGGAATTAAGGAATCAATGGAACTTAACGAGGCAAGAAAAGACAAACCTGGAAAAGGTAGCGGAACAAAAGATGCTTGTTACCACAAGGTTAAGTCGAGATATAGTGTTTGGCCAAGTGCTTATGCATCTGGAGCATTAGTTAAGTGTCGTAAAGTTGGTGCTTCAAATTGGGGAGAATCTGTAGAAATGATTAGATATTGCCCAAAATGTAAAAAAGAAGAAACTAGAAATGAATGTAAGTATGGTCCAAAATATTGGGATATGTTTTCGATGCCAATTAAACTAAAAGATTATACACCTAACACTCCACATCCAGGAACTATGCCAGAATCAAAAGATCATGAGTATTCAATGGCTCGTTCTGAACTTTCTACGATTATTAGTGCCGCAAAAAGATTAAAAAATAAAATGAAAGGTGAGGGAAATATTGAAGCATGGGTTCAATCAAAAATTACTAAAGCAGCAGATTATCTTGATTCTGCTGCAGATTATATTGACAGTGGTGAAATGAGTGAGCAAGTAAAACCTATAGAAGGTCCTTATGATAAATTTTCAAGATTAGTTAATGCTGCAGGTGTACCATCTGATCCAAAAACAAAAATAAAAATATTAAAAAAAGCAGCAAAAATATATCCAATAAAAGATGTGGATGAGCAAATGCTTCCTCCAATTGATCCAGAAGCACATAAAAGATTGCAAAAAACTCAAAAATTATATAATAAAGGGACAAGAACAGATAATCCAAATGAAAAGGAAATTTTCTTAAAAAGAACTGGGCCCCAATTGCCATTAGCAAAGAAAAAATCTGAGTTGCAAGTTGCACATTATAAATTTGAATCTGAGTTAATTGAATATTCAAATTGGAGAGCAGACTTTGGTTTATCTGAAGATTGGCAAAAAGTAAATCGTCAGGATAAAACTGATGGTTTAAGTCAAGCAGCAGTTGATGCTTATCGCCGTGAAAATCCAGGATCCAAATTACAAACAGCAGTAACTGAAAAGAAACCAAAAGGAAAAAGAGCAAAGCGTCGTGCAAACTTCTGCCGTCGTATGAAAGGTATGAAGTCAAAACTCACATCATCAAAAACAGCAAGAGATCCGGATTCAAGAATTAACAAAGCATTACGCCGTTGGAGGTGCAGATAATGAAAAGTTTTCAACAGTTTATTTCAGAAAGTATTACCATCAACGGTGACTTCAATGGAACCCTCAACGTTGGGAGTTCTCAACCTGAACAGGCAAGTGAATCATTTTTTGCCGATGTAATTTGGGAAGGGAGAATGTATCGATTAGAAGTAGAAGGGAAAATGCTTAGCCGTAATGAACTTGCCGAACAAATACAAGGAGAATATCCTGGTGCAATCGTTCATAACATTTACCCTTCACAGTTAAATACTTCAAGAATTAAAAACGCACAAAGATATCAACCAGAAAGATTATCGTGGAGTGATTAATGGCACAGTGGAATAAAAATATACAAGACTATCTAAATCAAGAAAGAAGTCTTTTTGAAGTTTATATGCGTGCTGATAGGCACGGAAATATTTACGATGATTTGGGACAAGGATTCAGTGGAGACTTATTTGGAAGACTTAAGGTTTCCAATCCACTAACTCTTTTCGATTCTTCACATATTTACTACCAAGATGGAGATTTTGATGATGTAATCGTAGGAACTGGTTCTACTGTTGGATTTATTACAGCACAAAGTTCCGCAACTCTTGGAATCGGAACAACTGCAGGTTGTAGTTATATTCGTCAAAGTAAAAGAGCATTTTCATATCAACCAGGAAAGTCTTTACAAGTATTCCAAACTTTTGTTCTCAATCCACCAAAAGAAAATCTAACTCAAAGAGTTGGTTATGGTTCTTCTTTAAATGGTATTTTTTTAGAACAAGTTGGGTCTCAAATTAATATTGTTAAGAGAACTTCAGTATCTGGTGTATCAACAACAATTACTATTCCACAATCTCAATGGAATAAAGATACATTAGATGGAACAGGATTTAGCACAAGCAATCCAAGTGGTATTCAGTTGGACTTAACAAAATCGCAGTTAATGTTTACCGAATATGAGTGGTTGGGTGTTGGTGATATAAGAGTTGGTTTTCAAATTGACTCTAAAATGATTATTGCACACCAGTTCCAACATACCAATGAAAATGATAGTGTTTATATGAGAACTGCAACTCTTCCACTTCGTTATGAAATTCTGAATACTGGAATTACAACTTCACCATCAACAATGAAGCAAATTTGTGCTTCTGTGATTGCAAATGGTGGTTATGAACGAAAAAAGACTGGAAGTATCGCAAGAATGACGACTTCCAAAAATGTTGGAGATACATTTCAACCACTAGTTTCTATAAGACTTGCTCCTGGAAGAGAATTTGCAGTTGTTATTCCTTTTCAGTTTGGAGCACTTCCCCTTTCAAATAATGTTGGATATGAAATTGCCTTAATTAGAAATGGAACTCTAACTGGTGCTTCATTTGCACTTACACCAGATTCAACAACAGAAAATGTTCAATATGACATTACTGCTTCTGCAATTACTGGTGGAAAGATTGTAAATACTTCTTATACTTTCGGAGCAAACCAATCTTCTGGATCACTTTCAGTTCAACAGGATTACAATTGGTCCTTACAATTAGGAACAACCCAAGCAGGTGTGAGTGATATTTACACAGTTGCTGCAAGAACTATTAGTGGAACTGGTGGAGTCATTGGTTTCTTGGGATATTATGATTTAACATAAGGAGTTGTATTATGTCTGATAATATCTATTTGGGTAATCCTTTACTCAAAAAAGCAAATACCCCTATTGAGTTTACAGAAAAGCAAGTTATTGAGTTTTTAAAATGTAAAGAAGATCCAGTATATTTTGCTAGAAACTATATCAAAATTGTTTCTCTCGATCATGGTCTTGTTCCATTTGAAATGTATCCATTTCAAGAAAAACTGATTGAAAATTTTCATAATAATCGTTTTAACATTTGCAAGATGCCTCGTCAGACGGGGAAAAGTACTACAGTAGTTTCATATCTTTTACACTACGCCGTTTTTAATGATAATGTCAATATTGCAATCTTAGCAAACAAGGCATCAACAGCAAGAGATCTTCTTGGTAGGTTACAACTTGCTTATGAAAACTTGCCAAAGTGGATGCAACAAGGTATCATATCTTGGAATAAGGGTAGTTTAGAATTAGAAAATGGCTCCAAAATTTCATCTAACTCTACTTCTTCATCTGCTGTCCGAGGCGGATCCTATAATGTCATCTTTCTTGACGAGTTCGCTTTCATCCCGAATCACATTGCTGATGACTTCTTTGCCTCTGTTTATCCTACTATTTCTTCTGGACAGAGCACGAAAGTAATTATCGTTTCTACTCCACGCGGTATGAATCACTTCTACCGCATGTGGCATGACGCTGAAAGGGGTAAGAACGAATATGTACCTACAGATGTTCATTGGTCGGAAGTACCTGGTAGGGACGCTGCCTGGAAGGAACAGACGATTGCTAACACATCGGAGCAGCAGTTTAATGTGGAATTTAACTGCGAGTTTTTGGGTTCTACAAATACCCTTATCAATCCAGCAAAACTCAGAAATCTAGTTTATGAGGATCCAATTAAAAGAAATGCGGGGATGGATATTTATGAACATCCAAAAAAGGATAATAATTATCTAATGACTGTTGACGTTGCTCGCGGTATGAGTAATGATTATTCTGCGTTTGTCGTTTTTGATATTACAAATTTTCCATATAAAGTAGTTGCAAAGTATAGAAATAATGAAATAAAACCAATGTTATTTCCAAGTATAATTAATGAAGTGGCAAGAGGTTATAATAATGCTTGGTTATTAGTTGAAGTTAATGATATTGGAGATCAAGTTGCTAATATTTTACATTTTGATTTAGAATACGATAACGTTCTTATGTGTTCTATGAGAGGACGTGCTGGACAAATTGTTGGGACTGGATTTAGTGGTAAAAAATCTCAACTTGGAATAAGAATGACATCTGCAGTTAAAAAACTGGGATGTTCTAATCTAAAAACATTAATGGAAGATGATAAATTGATAACAATTGACTATGACATTATATCAGAACTTACAACATTTGCACAGAGGCATAATTCATTTGAGGCAGAAGAGGGTTGTAATGATGACTTGGCAATGTGCCTTGTCATTTTTTCCTGGTTAGTTGCACAACCTTACTTCAAAGAAATGACAGACAATGATGTTCGCAAGAGAATCTATGAAGAACAAAAAAATCAAATAGAGCAAGATATGTCACCATTTGGATTTATTTCTGATGGATTAGATGATTTTGAACCAATCATTGATAAAAATAGTGAGGATAGATGGATTTGGGCAGGAGCAGATAAAAGTAATCATGCGATGGAAGTCTGGAATGTAGATGAATACGGAGACAGATCATATATGTGGGATTACATGTAGGTCTTAAAGCGTACAAAATTATAAATATTTTTAGATAATTCTGGACATGTCGGAGAGAAAAGATGCCACTAAATTTAGCATCTCCTGGAATTTTAATAAGAGAGGTTGATTTAACTGTTGGAAGAATAGATCCAGTATCAGC
>JACCDU010178391.1_pt1 | contig 41567 bp, 38 predicted proteins | sample 7446081 | NCBI WGS metagenome assembly JACCDU01 (sample SAMN15323447, study PRJNA562643) | freshwater metagenome | isolation source: river surface water | place: USA:Blue River Watershed | collected 2017-08-17
GCGCAGGAGCCTCTGGCAGCCCCGCACATTCTGAGTCGGCTGGTGTTTACCTTGCTGTTTTTTGTCGCCTACGACCTGGGACGATTTGTGGCTCATAGTTTGTTACACGACATCGCTTGGCTGTGGGAGTTTCATCAGGTACACCACTCGGCCGAAGTACTCACACCGCTCACCGCGTACCGGGTACACCCGGTGGACTTGGCCGTGATGGCTTGGGTGCCCGCTGTGTTCACAGGCGTACTGAGTTGGGCGTATGCGGGTTGGGTTGACCCGAGCGTGACTTTTTTCACCTTCATGGGTTTTCATGCGCTGGTGTGGTTGTTTAACCTGGTCGACCATCTGCGGCATTGGCATGTGTGGGTCACCTATGGCCCCATACTCAACCGCTGGTTCATCAGCCCCGCACACCACCAGCTGCACCATAGCGCCAACCCCGAACACTGGGGCTGCAACCGGGGTTACGAGCTGGCCATTTGGGACCGTCTCTACGGCACCTTCATTCAACCCAGCTTAACGCCCATGGTGTTTGCCAAAGGACTGGGCGATGGCACAGACGGGCAATGGCACACGCTGAGGGCTTTGTTTTTGCGCCCTTTTACACAGCTCTTTGCTCACCTTTTTGCGCGTTTGAACCCCAAGCGCTTGCGCTTGTAACGGAACGCTTGCACTCCTAACTCAACGCTTGCGCTCGTAAGGCTCAATGCGGTCGTCAGGAATCACGCTGTCGTTGGCAGGGTGCGCTGGCAAATAACTGTTCATCAACGGGTTCAACCACACCGTTTCGTTGTACAAGTTGACCGGGCGAACCACCCGCGCGCCACCATCGCGCGTGAGCGGCTTCCAAGAGAAGTTTGCATACGAGCGGCTTGAGCTGGTCAAGAAAGCATCGAACGGGATGGCCCAGAAAATACCTTTGTCGAAAGAGCCTTCGCCAAACACAGCGGCGGGCACATTGGTCTTGGTGGCATACGCACCCATGGTGGCGCCGTTGGCAAACACCTTGGCCACCGTCATCGTGGCACCGCGGTCGCCGGCCAAATATTGGCCAGCACTCAGTGACGCATGCACGCCGTCTATTGGCGTATGCCAATAGCCCGTGATGTGCCCAGTCTTCACCTTGTAATCGCGGTAGCTGAAGTTTTGTTCAAAGCTGCGTTGTTTAACTTGGTTCATGTCCGCACCCACCGCCCAGCGGCTGCCAGGCTGTCGGTACAACACTTCGCCGCCTACACCACCAAACATTTCTTCGAAATAACCGCCATACAACGTGCCATACCAGTTACGACCTAAGCGGCTGGTTTTGCTGAGGGTGAGGTTGGTCATCGTCACGGGCGAGGTCACAAAATACTCACGCAAATACGTGCGCACACGCGGCATATCGGAAGACCCCTGGTCTTTGAACTTGTTGTAGTTGTTCAACAGGCGGCCACGTGCCATGCCCCGAACTTCCATGTCCCAAGGCAGCTTCAAGCCCATGCGTACTGCAGCGCTGAATTGGTACAACACAAACCCATCGGCACCACCCAAGGTTTGAATAAAGTCCAAACCTGGCTCCACATAAGAACCCGTACTGCGCTGTACCAGCGCAGGCTTTGCGGGGTCTTGTGGCGAGGGGTCGTAGGTGGGCTGTGCAGGCAACTTCACCTCTTGTGTGCGCGCAGGCTCGGTCTTGGATTGCGCCCATACCTCGCGGTCCACGCGCTGCACAGCCAGCACCTCGCCCATGTTGCGGTGTTGAATTTCGACTTGTTCAATTTCTGCCGGCGCATCACGGTGAATCACCGTCATGGCTTTGTCCAGCCGCACTTGGGGGTAAGGGTTTTGGGTGCGGTCTGCGGCCACCACCAAGGTCTTGGGGTCAGCTTGGTAAATTTGCGCCACATGCCACTGGGTGTATTTCTCTACATCCAGCGCAGTTTGTGTCCAGTTGGGAGCTTGGTTGGGTTTGGCTCTGCTCACCGCAGGCAGTGCAGGGTCTGTGACTTTGGGCACGTTCAGGCCCGACAGGTCAGTATAAAACGTCAAGCCAAAGGCCCAGGTGTTGCCTCGCTCAATGCCTGCCGATATGTCAACCCCACGCACTGGCCGATACACCACGGCCCAGTTGATTGGCGACTTGGCCGGAAAAGAGTTGCCCAAGGGCTCCGCCTTGTAGTTGTTGCCGTCGTATTCGGCTTTGAGCACTACATTCCAAGGCGTTTGGTACTCCACACCACCAAACAAAGATGCCGGGCCGTGGAACCAACTATCAGCAGCAAACGTTCCACCGTTGCCCACATCATTTTGGCGTGCATCAAAGCCTTTGCCCAACACACGGCTGAGCGGGTTTTTCATGCTGTCTCGGTTACCCAAGTAGCCCCATGCAATGCCCGCAGACCAATCGAAGCGGCCTGTGCGTTTGCTGGCCACCACGTATTCGGAGCTGAACAAGCCTGTGCCTCCCATATCGCGCCAGCCAACGGCAATCTCCGGCAAATAGTCGGACTCGCGCCAAGCGCGCAGCTTCATGTCAATACTTTTGTCTTTGGTCGACTGCGAACCACTAAAAGCCTCTACATTTGAATACAATCTGTTCGAAACGCTGATGTAACGAAACCCGGTTTCCATCCAATCCAAGGGCTGGAACATCAGGCTCACTTGGTTGTAGGGCCATATTCTGTGTAGCCCGAAACTAAAGTAACCCGCGTCTTGCATGCGTGCCGTGGGGGTTTGAAGCAAACCCACATTGCCCCAGTTGCTGGCACTCGGCTTTGCTTGTAAATGTCGGCCCGCCACATCCCAAGCGTCTGCTTGAGGCGTTTCGGGCACTACTTGGCGGTGGTAGCTGGCAAATGCGTCTAACGGCACGCTCGTTGCCACACCTTGCGTGCCTAGCCAGGTAGCCCAGCGTTGGTTGAACCCATCGTTCATTGATGGCCTGGGCGCCCACACCCAAGCCCCTGGCGCGGGTGTGTCTTGGTTACCTGCATTCCAGTTGCGCAAACCTGCTTTTTGCACACGCCCGTCAGGCTGCGCCACCCAGGCCCAAGGCGCCGTTGTACTAGAAAAACAAGCACGCACATAGTCGTTGGCTTGCAAACCCTCTTTGTAGGGCACTTCACACACAGCGCCGTCTGCGCTCATCACGCGCAAGGTATTCGGTCGCGTGGGCATGGTCACGCTGTCGCCCGACAGAACCACCGGATCACGCTGCGGGTTGGCAGCCAACCATTTACCACTGGCAGATGCCGCACGCACCCGCCCTGTAGGTGGCAGAGCCTGCAGGGCTTGTTGCAAGCCTGCAAGCTCGGTTGCAGAAATTTGTTTTTCGCTTAGAAAGGCAGTCAGCTGCGTTTGAAGCGCTGTCTGCTCAAGCGCTTGCTTGGCTTTTTCTTCAGGCGTAGCCCACACCAGTCCGAGTGGGTAGGCATCAGGTGTATCAATTTGTTGCTCTAGCCAATCGCTCAACCTTACAGCGGGGGTTGGCTTTGTTTGCGCATTCGCGCACGACAGTGCCATCACACTAAGCAGCGCCGCTGTTAAACGCGGGTATTTCATGGTTTGACCACTCCTGGCTTCACCATTCCCAGTGGCCGCAAAGTTAAACACAGCTCAGGGGCCACACACTGCTCGCTGTAAATCACTTGGCTGTTCACCACGGCATAGGTTTCGTTGTACAGCCATTCACGCCCATCGGCAGTTTTACTTTTGACCTGCTCAATGAACCATTGGGCAGGTTGATCTACCAGCGCCGCCTCTTGGGCTGTTGGCTTCACCCACTGGCTGATGATGTATTCCAGCTGTCCATAGCGGTAGCCAGGCATCAGGTCTTTGCTTCGGCTCCACACCAAGGGGCGCTTGGACTCGGCCAAATCATGCCATCTGGGCACTTTGTCGCTTTGCTTACGCAGCTCGCGCGTCATGCCCTGCACTTCCACCACACGGCCGTTCACCAGGTGCAGCATTTCACGTTGCCCGCTGTACCAATGTTCGTGCACGTCAAGCCCTTTGGTTTCTCGATAGCCCAAGGCCATAGCGCTGCTACGCCCATCCAAGCTAACCTCCAAATATTCAAGTCCTGTTTGGTACGTGCTCCCATTCGCTACGTTGGGCAGCAAGGTGGCAAAGGTGTCCACTACGGGGTTGAAGCCTTGGCACGCGGTCAAAGCAAACAACACGCACATACAAGTTATGACACGAAAAAAACTTAGTATTAGCATGCAGGATCAGTGATGTATCAGCCAGTAAGGTTGGCGCAAAAAAAAACGCCCCAGTTGGGGCGTTTTTGCAAGATAGACAAATTATTTTGTGTTGGTAGTTGTGGTTGTAGTTGTGGTCACTGCGGCGACTGCGTCGTCCTTATTGGCAGCAACAGCAGCAACAGCAGCAACAGCAGCAGCAACAGCAGCAGCAACACCCACAGTCACGCCAGCAGCTGCACCAGCGGCTGCGCCACCAGCTCCTGCACCAGCGCCGCCGGCACCAGCGCTACCAGAAGATTGGCTTTGAGCAAAAGCAGCAGGAGACAAGGACAGAGCCAAAGACAGGCACAGAGCGGAAACTTTTTTCATGATGATGATCCAAAAAAAATGATTGATGAGTTGGCCTCATTGCAAACGCCCTGAGATCCTGATCGACCTAGAAAATGACAACCTTCTAGATTCGATACGTTTTTGACTATACCCTAGTTTTTTACTTTTGCGCAAAGAGAAAGTGAGTCTTTGTCCAATTTACTACAAAAACACAATCAAAGTTTGTCGTACTAATGCAACATTCTTTAGTACAAAACCAACCTAGATAGAGCGCACTCAAATAAGAACTTGTCTGTTTTGCAAAAAATGTTCTCTTTTGCCCTGAGTCAAAAATTCAGAAATAATAATTTGAGATTCATAAAACTCACTCATCAGCAATCAAAGCCGCCTCTCTAGTGTTGTCTAGTGCTTTTGAAATTTAGTAAATCAACAAGTCATAATTGATGGTGTGATAATTTTTTTCCCATTTCTAGGCAATGCCAACATACCTCGCTCACCGACACATACTTTCTTTAGTATTTCTAGCAAGCTTTTGTTTTTTTGGTTTGCTTGCGTACCTGTTCCCAAGCAAGGTCTATTTTTCAGTTGTACGCGTAAAAAATGCCGAATTAACAACCCACATCGTCTCAAGCCCCTTCGGCTCTGCAGCCGCCTGCCGAATATCGCTTCAAAATCAACTACAAAACATCCAAGTCGCGTGCACCACTTGCATCACCACAGAAAGTCAGTGCAGCGAGCAACTCTCTGGCTTGCTTAAACAGTTTGTGACAGACACTCCCCTTAAGTACTACTCAGCTGTACTGCCCAACGGTTTTGCCATTTATGAGTCTGCAAATTTGGCCACGTCCCTGCAGGCATGCATGCAAAGCGAACAACTGTCCCACAATCGCGGCGTCTCGTTTCGGTGCTACGCCCCCTATGAACCTAGGTTTGAAGCTGTGAATCAACGCTTTTTACCTGCTTTTTCTGTACAAAACTTATGGCAGCCGCTTTCAATCTTGAGTTTGTTGATTGCAGCATGGCTATTTGCCCTTACTTACAAGCAATTTTTTGCAACCGAAGCTTTGAAACTGAGTAGGCCCACCAAGCAAGCCGCAATGACGTTGTTTGACCTTGCAACGTTAGAGATCTGCCTCTATTTGGCAAAGGCGATTCTGCTAGAAAGTCTTGAAGTGCCTTTTGCTCAGTTGATGGACTTTTTTCTACTTACGCCAGTATTTGCTTTGCCGATCTTTTTTTACTTTGGCTTATACAACGCCATAATGCGATACGTTGGCACTGATGCCATGATAGCCATTGTTAAAGCAGTTGGCCTCTATACCTTATTACTAGGTATCTGGGTGATGTGGGCCCTCCCGCATGCAATCTCGGAAAACTTTGTCTTAATTCACGGCTTACTTGTGTTAGTTACAATAGGAGCCTCACGTGTAATCGCTAGAAGATGGCTATCAAACGCACAAAATCACAATGCAAATCTCCCTCCCCGAAAACGCGCGCTAATTTACGGTGCAGGATCAGCAGGGGTACAACTGGCGCTAGCCTTATCTCAAAGCCGAGAAGTTCTGCCCGTTGCCTTTGTAGATGATGACAGTAAACTTCATCACAAGCAAATTGCAGGCCTGACCGTATACTCGAGACAAGAGTTGCATGATTTAGTTAATTCAGAGCATATTTCTGAGGTTTTGCTCGCTCTTCCATCTACTTCCCGCACAGTTCGCAACACCATCATTTCAGCGCTAGAAAGCCTCCCTGTTCAGGTGCGCACGCTACCCGGCGTTGCTCATTTGGCTGAGGGTAAAGTGAAAACATCTGATTTACGAGAGGTCGACATTGAAGATCTCTTGGGTCGTGACCCCGTACCACCAAAGATCGAACTGCTAGAAACAAACATTAAATATAAAGCCGTAATGGTGACTGGAGCTGGTGGCTCTATCGGCTCAGAATTGTGCAGACAAATTCTGTTACATAAGCCCCAGACGCTGGTCTTATTTGAACTTAATGAGTTTGCGCTTTACAGCATTGAGCAAGAATTACTGGTTCTTTACCCAAGCGTAAGTAACGTGATCATTCCTATTTTGGGATCGGTCACTGATCCATTCAAACTTGACTTAGTCATGAAACGGTTTGGAATTCAAACCATCTTTCATGCTGCAGCATATAAGCATGTTCCTATGGTTGAAAAAAACCCCTGTGCAGGAGCTTATAACAACATTATGGGTACTTGGCACACTTCCCACGCTGCACAAAACAACTCCGTAGAGACATTCGTATTAATATCCACTGACAAAGCTGTTCGCCCGACCAATACCATGGGCACCACCAAACGCATGTCGGAGCTTATTTTGCAGGCGTTGAATCAAATTACTAATCAACGCACCTGCTTTGTGATGGTTCGCTTTGGAAACGTTCTGGGCTCCTCTGGTTCAGTGTTGCCTATATTTAAAGAGCAAATCAAAAATGGAGGGCCTATTACGGTCACAGATCCACGCATCATCCGTTACTTTATGACCATTCCAGAGGCAGCGCAGTTAGTGATTCAAGCCGGGGCTATGGGGCAAGGCGGCGACGTATTCGTGCTCGACATGGGCGAACCTGTAAAAATCCTTGATCTCGCACAAAAAATGATTCACTTAAGCGGCATGTCTGTGCGCGACGAAACTAACCCTTCGGGTGATATTGAAATCGCTTTTTCAGGGCTTCGACCTGGAGAAAAGCTTTTTGAAGAGCTTCTAATCGGTGAGAACGCTACACCGACCGAACATCCAAGAATTTTGCGTGCAAATGAAAGAATGCTATCGCTTGAGGAGCTGACAAAACACATTTTACAAATTGAGGCAACTTGCATGGAAAATAATAGCGGTAAGTTGCGTCATATTCTTGAAACCACTGTCAGTGAGTTTGCTCCTCAGTGCGGAAATGAGGATTTATTAGCTTCATAAATTCCCTTATCGGCTTACGCTTGTGCCTGTGTCAGGACCTGTTTTATTACCTCGCATGTTTTATCAATTTCTGCATCAGTCAGGGTTGGATGCACCAAAAACATTAGTGAAGTTTCACCCAGTGCCCGTGCAACGGGCAACCGTTGTGCAGGACGCCAGCCAGTACCATCAAAAGCTTTTTCTAAGTAAACCTCAGAGCAACTACCCTGGTAGCAAGGCACTCCTTCCGCATTGATAGCATCAATGATGCTATCGCGTGACCAGCCATGACCCAAGTTATCTAACTTCACGTGAGCATAAAACTTGTAATGAGCATGCAGATTGCCTTTCGATTCATCCAATAAAGGCAATCGAATACATCCAGCAGCACCAGAAAATTCAGATAATGCGAAAGCCAAAGTTGCGGCATGACGTCGCCGAACTGCCGTCCAGTCACCTATGCGCTGCAATTGAATGCGGCCAATAACAGCCTGCATTTCCAACATGCGCCAATTAGTGCCAAAGCCTTCATGTAACCAGCGAAAACCTGGCGGATGGTGACGCTCATACACTGCCTCGTAGCTCTTACCGTGGTCCTTAAAGCTCCACATGATTCGCCACAGGTTTTCGTCGTTAGTGGTCACCATACCGCCTTCTCCGCCCGTAGTCATGATCTTGTCCTGACAGAAACTCCAGGCCCCCACGTGGCCAATGCTCCCTACACTGCGCCCCTTGTAGCGAGCGCCGTGCGCCTGAGCGCAATCTTCAATCACCGTCAGACCGCGCTGGACAGCAAGATCCATGATCGGGTCCATGTCGCAGGGCCAGCCAGCCAAATGTACGCAGATCACTGCTTTGGTGCGAGGCGTTAAAACAGCGGCGATGGTATGCGCGGTAATATTGCCACTTTCAGTGTCCACGTCTGCAAACACAGGAGTGGCCCCCGAATTCACCACACAAGACACACTTGCGATGAAGGTGCGCGGCGTTACCACCACCTCATCACCAGGGCCGATGTCTAGCGCCTTCAAAGCGACATCCAGAGCCAAGGTGCCGTTGGCCAGTGCTATAGCTCGACGAGCGCCGACCCAGGCAGCAAATTCATTTTCAAACTCGCGGCATTCAGTTCCCGTCCAGTAGTTAACCTTATTACTAAGTAACACACGCTGAACAGCCTCGACTTCCTGCGACGTAAATAAAGGCCAAGGAGAAAATTTTGTATTCAGCACAAAACTACCAACTTCACTAGTTGATCAACTCAGATCGACACAACTCTCGAAAATGAGCGATCTTAACTTCTTGTTCAGAAATAAATTTAAGCGGTTGCGGGCTCCATGAATCTGCAGGCAGGGTCTTGCAGACAGTGTGGTCTTCTTCAAACACTTGTCGATTGACTTTTGCAGTCGACTCGAGAAAGGGTTGGATTATTTTTTTGGCATGTTCATCACGTGGATTGCATGCGAGCAGCCTACTCATGAAGTTCGTGCGATCATCTCTAATCTGACTCGGAAAGAAATTTTGTAACGAATAGGAATACCCATATGTAGATGAAATCATCGTGAATGGAAACATGAATATGCTCATGTACCCTTGATATCCATAATCAATACTGAAATATGAACCTAATTTATCAAGCTGTTTTTTGATTCTTGCATCCCCGACTAGGGCCTGCCATACTGAATTAGATCCGTGAAATGAATTGACACCATCTACCAACTTCAGTGCTGCAAGTGTACCAGAGTGGACCATGTCAATGTGATACGGCTCCAATGCATTCTCTAATGCAAGCGGCCATGAGCATTCATATTCATACGCACTTAAATCTAGACGACCATTAATATTAAAAGAGATATTTTCAATATATTCGGCAACACCGTCGAGTTGCGTGTACAAGTCATGCGTAGGCGTAACCCCAACAAAAATGAAATCGCCACACCAATCTAATTTGTATTTTTTTAAATCTGCACGTTCAATATCGCATCCTTTGAACTGCTCTACAGCAGGAATTATCAACCGGCCAGCTTTAAAAGTCCAACCATGGTATCTGCATGTACTTGCCTGATTACCTGAATCAGGCGAATATATTAATGCCCCGCGATGAGGGCATCTATTGTCAAAGGCAACATACTCTCCAGCATCATTGAAGACCACAACATCGCCAATCGGGGTCTTGAATTTTAAAAAATCCCCATCGTCAGGTAACTCAGTCCGATGGCAAACCATATGCCAATATTTTTCAAAGAGTTGGTTTCCCAGTTTCATGTTAAAGCCTCTTGGCAGGAGGCGCAAAAACTACTGCATCCGCTGGCACACCGCGCATCACAACAGCGCCCGCCCCGATTCGGGCTCCTGTACCAATTTTTACTTTGGGCAAAACACGTGCACCACTGCCAAAAAATGCACATTCGTTAACCTGCACCCAACCTGTCAGATCGACATGTGCACTCAAGGTAGAAAAACTGCCCAACCGAACATCATGCCCAACACTAGCATTTCCGTTGATAGCACACAAATCGCCCACTACAGCATCAGCAGAAACAAAAGCTTGCGGACAAACTACTACTCCCTCGCCCAATTTTGCAGACCTAGCAATCACCGCAGAAGGGTGAATCAGACTAGCAAACGACGCACCTTTAGACTTCAGGTCTACATACAGAGCTTTTTTCACCTTGGGATCGCCAATAGCCATCAACAATTGGTCTCCTGCTTTGGGCTTATAGTCTGGAATCGTGCCGAGGTAAGGCACTGTATAAGGAAATCCATTCAACGCATTTGGATTTGCATCCAAAAAACCAGAAAGCTGAATGCTTCTACCGATGTCAACCAAGTCATCAACCCAGTTGATTAACTCGCGCGCAAACGCGCCACAGCCGACCAGAATCAATCTATTACTCATCACCGCACCGCATATCCACCGTCTACAAACATAGTCGTTCCTGTGACCCAGCGACTTACAGGGCTCAACAAGTAAACAACAGCCTGCGCAACATCCTCTGGAGTACCAAACCCGAGCAAATGTGAATTGGCATAGGCTCGCGTTACATCATCACCACTGCCTTTGGTTATCCGTTCGTGCATGGCGGTATGCACTGCTCCTGCAGAAATGGAGTTTACCCTGATTTTTCTAGGTGCCAATTCGCACGCCAGAGACCGAACCATGCCATCGATGCTCGCCTTAGCCGCACTGTATGCTGTCATACCTATCTGCCCGGTCGAACCCGCAACAGAGGACATGAACACCAATGAAGCCCCGTCCACCAAGGCGCCCTTGCCGCACAAGGCCTTGACCATCCCAAAAGCCGCAAACAAACTGCTACCTAGCACGTCATCAAGATGCGCTTGTTTGATCATTCGCACTGGACGAATCATTTCAATGCCTGCGGAATGAAGAACCCCATTCAAGGGCCCAGTGCTTTCCAGCAGACCTTTTACCCAATCGTTTGTTTGATCTGCGGTTTTAAGTGCACACGGAAAAGCCCGATGACCAGATCCATTCAGTGCCGACAAGGTTTCATTTAACCGCACTTCATCACGGCCATTCACCACAACACGGGCACCACAGTCAGCCAAAAGTATGGCCGTGGTACGGCCGATCCCCGACGAGGCCCCAGTTACCAAATAGGTCATTCCCTCAAGCGCATCACTTTTGAACAGGTTCATAACTGAATTGTCTCCACACATTTTAGCGGGCCAACGTCCAAAGATGCCCCCGCCCATGAGTACCCAACACCAAAGCCAAACATGCCCAAGCGCATGGATTCGCTGGACAAGCGATCCTTAAGTCTTGTCGTCATTAACAAGGGGATAGAGGCACAACTGGTGTTCCCGTATTCATCGATATTGATGGGCGTCTTGCTAGCAGGCAGCTTCGATTTTTTGATTAAATGCTTGAGCATAAACATATTGGCCTGATGCAACAAGAAACCATCATGTTCATCCCGCGTCAAACCTGAAGACAAGATGGTCTCATTCACCAGTGCCGGAACAGCTTTTAATGTGAAATTGAAAATTTCACCACCATCCATGTAAAGGCAATCCGCAGTTTTATCAATTAATCGTTCATCTGCGCAGAGTGAGTAATCCTTGAATCCCCCCCTTGGCACGATCAAATTTTTAGTTCCACCACCATCAGTACCCATCACGAAGGTTGCGTGCCGCCCTACTGAAGCCTCAATGGCTGTAACAGTGCCGGCATCTCCAAAAAGCAAAGCTGTAGACCGATCCTTGGGATCAATTATCTTGCTGATGGTGTCCCCAACGGCCAGCAAGACTCGACGGGCGGCACCGGTCTGCACCATCGTCATTCCGAGCCATAACGCATACGGATACCCCGAGCAGCCAAGGTTGATATCAAACGCAATGCAAGCTTGTGAAAGCTTAAGGTCAGCTTGTAAAGCGCAAGCTGACGCCGGCAACCTGAAGTCGGGGGTTTGTGAAACGAAAATCAGTGCATCAACCGATGCAGACTCCCAATCCAAATGCCCAAGCAAATGCGCGCCAGCCTTAACACACAAGTCTCTTGTTGACGTACGCTCATCTGTCCAATACCGACTTTCAACACCAATCATTTTGATCACATCTTTAACAGCAATCTCGCCAAAATCGCTGTCGAAGTGGGTATTGGTAACTTCACGTCTAGGCAAACACGAAACGACACCAGCAATGACTGCGCCCGAAACTTTTACAGTACGCCCTATGGCATTGGACTGATCTGTCATGTTTAGCCTTTCTTGGCTGCAGCAATCAAGCTTTCAATGTCACTAATTGATTTGCACTCACCCAACGCTTTACCTTCAAGCATGACTCCAAAGCAATCATCTACCAATGCAATAGTTGAGACAATTGCCAACGAGTCCCAAGCAGCCTCACCTGAATGCAACTCAAATTCGGAAGCAATCTTGCTCGCATCTACTTCAAAAATTTCGGCCATGCCCTCATAGAATTCACTCATCTTTTTTCTCCTGGTTAAAAGTTCAATAAACACGCAGCCCAAGAATAACCAACACCGAAACCAACCAGCATGAGCCGTTGACCACGTTCAAGTTTGCCTTGACTCATCAGGTTGAACATAGCAATTGGAATTGTGGAAGAGACTGTATTCCCACAGTTATCCATAGTGATTGGTAATTTCTCCTCTGGAACTTTTAGTTTTTTTCGCAAGGCTTCAAGCATAAATTTATTAGCTTGATGCAGAACAAATAAATCAATGTCTCCTTTGGATTTTCCTGCCTTCTGCAAGAGAGCGTCTGCAGCTTTGGGAACTTCCTTCAGCGAGAAGGCCATCACCTCGGCTCCGTTCATGTATAAATTCTCACGGCTTCTGACGTTACCAAAGTCATCTGCGTACTCAATTGACGTGCCCGCAGACTTTGGCAACCGATACATACCGGATTCGACAATCAAATTTTTTGCACCAGCGCCATCCGTCCCAAAGACAAACGGGCCAATCGCTTCCTCTGCACCCTCGCTAGCAACAATAGCTGTTGCTGCGGCTGCATCACCAAACAAAGTGCGCACACTTTTATCTAGCGGATGAATGTATTTTGAATATGTATCTGCCGTCAGCAATAGAACACATTTTGCCGCTCCCGTCTCTATCAAACCTTTTGCGAGAGATAACCCGTAAACAAACCCCGAACAGCCAAGATTAATATCCAATGCTCCAGCCTGCTTAGAAATACCTAAACGATCTTGTAGTAAGCATGCAGTAGTAGGCAAAACATAGTCTGGTGCCTGTGTACAAAGAATTATAAAATCCACGTCCCCTGGTGTGGTACTACCTTGGGCAAACAAGCGGCGAGCGGCTTCATAAGCCAGATCGCCGGCCGTTTCCTGCTTGCTTGCAATATATCTTTTGCTGATACCTGTTTTTTCAAGAATCTTCTCGGCAGGCCACTCAGGAAAAAGCTCTGCAAGTTCGTCATTTCCTAAAACGGCCTTAGGAAAATGAACAGCAATTTCTTTGATAGCCGCATAATTTTTTATCATTTTAATTTTCTTTTGCTGTTTAAATCTTGACTACCCTTAAACGAAGGCATGATTACTTCATTTCCAGGACTAATATGCTCACGAATAATTACCTTTCGAACAGTTCCCCAAAGAATCTTTATATCCAAACACAAGTTATTATTATCAACATACCAAACATCAAGTCTGAACTTTTCATCCCAACTAATTGCATTGCGGCCGTTTATTTGAGCCCAACCGGTAATACCTGGTCTCACCTCATGCCGTCGAGCTTGATATGGCGAATAAAGTGGTAGATATTGCATCAAAAGGGGACGCGGCCCAACTAAGCTCATCTCACCCGTGATAACGTTCCAGAGCTCCGGTAACTCGTCAAGGCTTGTTGCACGCAACCAGCGGCCAAAAGGAGTAAGGCGTTGCACATCAGGCAGAAGCTCACCGCTAGGCCCCGTTTCACTTGTCATAGTGCGAAATTTAATCATTCTAAAGGGTGCTCCATATAAGCCTGAACGCTCCTGGAAAAAAAATACAGGACTACCCAATTTACGACGCACAGCCCAAACAAGCAAGCCAAAAGGCAACATAAGAATCACAAGCGTTAGTACAGCTATAGCCAAGTCAAACATCCGCTTCATTTCATTCCCATTCTAGTATTTATCATTAGTCTTACCGTATAAAATCGCATTTTAGTGCGCATGAAAGATCGCTAGAGAAACATACCTCTAAATAACAAAATATCTTCCTCCAATATCCCACCCTAACCAAGGGCACCACGATCGCCAGTTGTACGAATTTATACTTTGCACGAAATACCAACCTGTTAACAAGTAAGAACACCGGAAACCGTGGTTTACATATAGTAAACTATACAAAGATTAACAAATTTCTCCTAATTTTTTTTAAGCCGTTGCAATCTAGAGTTTGAAAAAACAAAGTCCAAGTCATAATCTAACTCATATTTTCGAACAATGCCTTCCTGGAAGAAATACTTACTAGCAGGGTCATTAGCTTGATTGACATGAATATCATAATAAACTCTATCCGAACCATTAATGTTAACGCCAGACTTATGCCAAGTGCAAGAGTTCATTACAACAATATCGCCAGGCTCAGAAACAGGAGTTACTACCTTTAGATCACTTGGCAAGATTGACTCATTGATTGCACCCGCATCTCCCAAATACCCAAAATGATGCGTCCCCGGAATAAACGTTAAAGCACCATTATTCACATCACATCTAGTAAGCGGTATAAAAAAAGAGTAGCGATCAAAGCCCCCGTGCTGATAGCCAATGTCTTGATGAAGAAATACTGGATTAACGTCTACGGCATCTTTTTTAACAATCCTCATATTGTATATGCCGGCGCCATCAGGAAATAACTCCCTTGCCAAACTCTTTAGCGGCTCTTCACTAACAATTCTCGCCAAGTCATTTTCATATTCAAAATTGACTTCCGTTAAGTGCGTCAAATTTCTATCAAAAAATTGGGATTTTTTATACGAAAAATATGATGCTATATATTTAGATATGATTTTCGAATTGACCACACCTTTAAGTACAAATATACCATACTCATCCAATACTTTTCGATTTAATATTGACGCCGAATAAGATTCAGATTCTGTAATACCATTCAATTCTTTTATTGGCATTTTAATTTTCATCATTTTTACACCTTTATAAATTTCAACATATTTACAACTTTAATTATTTTAACTGCTTAATTTGGCAAATAATTAATATTACCTAGGGGAGCAGCTTAATCGAGTAATAAATTGACTAGGCGCAGACTAACCTTATGTATATCAAAGCGGTTTTCAGCGATGTTACGACTTTCACGACCCATTTTTGTAATCATCTCAGGGTTTTTTATGAAAAACTCCATCTTCTCAGCTAAAGCTCTGGAATCACGAACGGGAACTAAGAATCCATTCACGCCATGAGTTACTGTCTCACGACAACCCGCTACGTCCGTAGTTATTACTGCTCGCCCCATAGCGAGCGCCTCTTGCGTACTAACAGGAACCCCTTCACGGTACGAGGGCAATACGAATACGCTAGATTGAGACAACCACGCTTTTACAGGAACATGCCCATACCACTCAATCAGGCCCTCAGAAATCCAGGCTTCTAAATTAGCCCGTTGTATCGCTCCAGGGTTATCATCAAAGCCACCTAACAAAACAAATCTAGCATGCCGATACTTCCGCTTTATTATACGAGCAGCATCTACAAAATCGGACACCCCCTTTTCATGCAAAAGCCTTGCGACCATTAAAAAATTTGGAGACTCTTGGATCTTTGCTTCATCTTTCCAAATATCCAAATCTACTCCTATGCCTCCAAGTATAAAGGACTTATAACTCGGCAAGATACCAACCCGCTCCAACTCTAACTTATCGTCAGGATTTAAAAAAATAACCTTTCTTACACAAGAAAAACTTAATTTATATAAGAAAAGAACCATCCATTTCAGTACAATACGCTTATAGGACCAGCGCATTTCATTTTGTATAAAAACAAACCCTAAGCCTTCGACCATGGCGAAACGACGAGGCACGCCAGCAAAAAAAGATGCAAACGAACCAAAAATAACTGGTTTAATAAAATACCCTAGTGATATATCTGGTTTTAAACGTCGCAATAGTCGCATCAATTTCCAGGTATTGATAAGATCCCTAATAGGATTCATCCCCGCCCGCTCAATTGGGCAGTCAATTGGAATAGCGCCAAGAGACTTTACTTCATTTCGAATTTCATCTTCATAATTTGGCGCGATTGCAAAAACCTGTACATTCCGCTTAATAAGCTCGCGAATCATTTGAGCTCTAAATTGGATCAATGAAGGGGCATGAGAAGTGATAAGTGCAAGTGATTGCATTTATTTAAACCCTATTTTTTGAAACAGAAGCATAAAAAAAGCCTAAATATATCCAGAAAATTGGAGTTCGCAGTCCAAATGTTGAAAACGAATAGAATAATGGTGCGAAAAATATTAATTTGTCACTTAATTTAAGCTTTCTAATAATTCTATATAGTCCAGATAAAAGCAACAGAATGCCTGGTAACCCGTAGTAAAAGATAACACCGGCCCATGTTGAATGCATTTCCAAACCATCAGGATTGAATCTTGTATCTAAACCATGCCCAGAACCTAAGATTAGGTACTCAGGAAAATCTAAAATTCTCGTATACCCACGGACCTCGGCTTGTTCGCCCGCGTCAATAACCTCTACCCTATTAGTAAGGTATGTTAGCACCTCAGACTCTGAGGTTAATAAATAATAAACTCCATAAATTAACATCACCACCCCTAAAAGATAGTAATATGTGTATGCGCCCTTAATTTTTATCTTGAATCCCTTTGAATATCTTATCAAAAATCCAGTTGTCAAAATTAAATACCCAAGCAGGCCAGACCTTGAGGCGGTGAGTATAATTAAATATGATGAAACAAAAAATACAATGGCGCAAACTATAACATTGCCCAGCCTTGAAAAATGAAATATTAATATAGATGAAACACATAATACCCAAAATGCCATTTGATTAGGATCATTAAAAAATGCATTGTATCTTGGGTAAAACTTATAATCTCCCAACTCAAAAATCGCAAGAATAAATGTTACTCCAAGCCCCCCCAAGCAGTAGTAAGCAATTTTATTTAGGAAAAATTGCCACTTATTTGTTAGTACTATTATTAATAAAAAAACAAAAAATCCATATATAATATAAGTTGACTGTATAATAAAATCCCAACTCCATTCAACCAAGAAGTACACAAAATTAACAGCAGCTTGATACAAAATAAAACCAAGCAGGGGTTTAGATAAGTCTTTATTTTTTACAATAAAGCCCCATGAAGAATTAAAAAAAGACCCTATAACCGCCAAAATAATGAGGTAGTGCGCTGGTTGTGGAATGCCACTTTCAAAAATATAAAACTGCGATAATATAATACCTATCCCAAGTAAAAACACATTCATAAGAATCCAATTATTTAAATAATAAAATCTTTTGCGATATCTAATAACTGAACAGCCTGATCCTTACGGTTATATTTTGAAATATTTAAAATGTTAGGATTGTATAATTTTTTAATATTACCATCGATATAATGCAGCAAGAAATTTTCAATCTTAGCCACATCGGCACCGCAAACAACGCCTACACCGGTTTCAGCAATAATATCACCAATAGCAGAATTATCGACACTACCTATACTCAATATGGGTTTTCCACTAATCATGTATTCGTAAATTTTCCCAGTTAAAACACCTTTTGCCTCTGGTTTTCCGCTCTCTAGCAACAGCAAGATGTCAGCCTTCCCCTGAGCTTGCAGGGCAACCTCACGCGCAACATGCCCGTGAATTCTTACATATTTACCTGAAGAGTTTTTCTGTATAATTTGGTCTAGCCCAGGTTGCCTATACCCAAAAAAATGAACTTGAATTTTATTTGCATCTATTTTTCTCTCTAAAATCAAATTATTGATTGCTTGAAATAATGGTGATGGGTCTCTAGAACCCGGATAGATCATGCCAGTGTATACGATATTAACTTCTCCATCTATATTTTTTGAATTATTTATACTCCTATGTAATTTATCACTGACATCCTCCATTGGAACATCGAATCCATTATATACTACATGTACCTTTTTATTTATGAAACCTTCCAACTCCATTGCTAACGGCTTCGAAACCGTAATAAAACCATCCGCTTTCGATACTATTCTCTTCTCAAGGCTCTTTTCAGCCTCTATATGATGATCTTTATTAAATGAACTATGCGTAATGCTCCACATGTCTCGATAATCAGCCAACCACACTACTTCAGGATGTTTTGATTTTATTGCCTCACCAATAAAATGGCATGAACGCGGTCCATATGTACTTATGATAAGTTCAAAGCCTGTGTTTTTATGTAGCTCTAGCGCTACAACGGTTGCTTTTTTTGCCCATTCATCTCTAATGTCATAGTTAATTTTCAGAATTTTCTTAAGAAAAGAACTTTTCCTTTTTATTAAACTAACTAATTTAGCGGCGATTCTGGAAAATATATTATTACTTTTAGCGAATAAGATATTTGAATTTCTATATGCCACCTCTACAACATTCACAGATTCAATTACTGGCAAATTCAAACCCAAAGGCTCGTCATATGAATATTTTTTTGCGGTTAGAACAGTTATTTTATGACCGAGTTCATTCCAATACTTAGCCCAAGTGTAAGGCCTGTGTACTGCAATTGAGTTTCGCGGCATCCAATCATATGTAATTATTAATATTTTTTTCATCCCAAAAGCAACCTTTAATATATTAGCAATTTATTAGGCTTTTTACAATTCGATCTGCGGCGTTACCATCGCCATACGGTTGAATCTCAACTCCTTGGCTGCCTAATGCCATTTGGAAAGTTTCCGTAATGCTTTGTACGCTTAATGGCGGAGCGAGTCTATTCCATCCCGCCTCTACCAATTCCATCCATTCGGTTTCATCACGCAGGGTAACGCAAGGAACACGATAGAAAAATGCTTCTTTTTGTACGCCGCCCGAATCTGTGACTATCAGAGCCGCATATTTTTCTATTTGTATCATATCAAGATATCCGATCGGATCTATGATTTGCATCACTTCTTTAAGCGCATCCAGCTTACCCGTCCTTTGTAGTTCTGCTCTTGTGCGCGGGTGCAACGGCCATACAACAGGCATGGTTCGCGCTAGCGCAAGCAAAGCGTCAGCAATAACTGCCAATCTTTCTGGATGATCAGTATTTTCAGCGCGATGGATAGTAACCAGGATATATTTTTTTGCTTTGATATTTAAATTATCCATCAAGCCGGTATCAGCTTTAACACGAGCTCCGTGGTAAGCAGCAGCATCGTACATAACGTCCCCAACATGAATAATTTTCTCGCGCGAAAAACCTTCACGTATCAAGTGGTCAGATGCCACATCAGTAGGCGTGAATAACCATTGCGAGATGCGGTCAGTAATAAGACGGTTGATCTCCTCAGGCATCGACATATTGAAGCTTCGCAGTCCAGCCTCAACATGAGCTACTGGTATATTTAACTTGACGGCAGCCAACGCGCCGGCCAATGTAGAGTTAGTATCACCATATACAAGTACAATTTCTGGAAGTTCACGTTTAAGTATATTTTCGATTTCAATCAGCATGCGACCAGTCATTGACGCGTGGCTGCCACCGTGAATATCTAGAAAATAATTGGGTTTTTCCATCCCCAACTCCCTAAAGAAAATATCTGACATATTTGAATCAAAGTGTTGCCCAGTATGCACTACAACCTCTTGCAATTCGCTTGAATGGGCAATGAGCCGCGATACTACACTTGCTTTGATAAATTGAGGCCTGGCGCCTATAACTGTAATAATTTTTTTCATATTAAGCAGATTTTTACTTTGGGAAGACGTTGTTTTATGATGGCTTACATAGTCTATGCAATGATTATTCAAAATTTCCAGTTGAACTTAAGGAAAATCAATAACGTCTATTTCTTGAAAATATTTTTTAATCCTATCCTTATTTCTTTTAGTGGGAAACCAGTGCAAAAAATCATAAGAGCTATCATCGGAAGCAATAAAATGAAACGGGTCCAAATGCTATTATCTAATGCCTTAGCTGCGATATGGAGTATCCCGAGGCTGAGCACCACTACCGCAATTAATTTAGCTATCACAAACCAGTCGTGCGGCACGGGATAAAGCCGCTGACTTACATACATATAAAAAATAAAACTTACACCAAACGCCAGTAAGGATGATAAGGCCGCTCCAACAATGCCAAATAAGGGAATCAGAAGGTAATTCAGTAGTAAGACTAATAAGGCGGAGGTAATATTTATAGCAGAGATGATCCCTGTCTTTCTACTGATCTCTAATCCTGGTGCAAAGATGTACATATTCGACAACATGACGCTAAAAATCTGCAACGGTACCACTCTGGCTGCGCCGTAGAACGCTTCTGCAGAAAACAGCTCAACGATCTCACGCGCGAATGTAGAAATACACAACGTGATGGCAAGGGCTACGGCACAGAACACTCGGAAAATCTTCGCTAGATCTCCAGGTGTTGAGTTCCTTGCATGATTAGCGTAGATTAGCGGCGATAGGGCACTGCGAAAGCCGACAATGGCTAGAGCAACCACCGACGAGATCTTCTGCCCCACCGCATAGATACCAACGTCTGAAAGGCTCATAAGCTCTTTGATGACGATTCGGTCAAAATAAAGACTAATTACAACCCCTAGGCTTGAAGGGATTAGTAGCGTGGAATAAGCCAGCATCTGACGCAGGCTGATCCCGTCAAAACGAAAGTCGAAACTCGAACGGGTCAGGTAAATACTTGGCAATAATGCAAGAAGTCCGCCGATAATCTGAGCGAGCAATGCTCCACGCACCCCTAATCGCAGCCAAACTACAAGGATTACAGTACAGGCCACAATCAGCAGGGCCGATAGAAGCGACAGCAGCGCACTCATGGCCGCCCTCAGTTCCCAGCGCAACTGCCCATGAAAAATGTTAAGCGCCCCAGCAATCAAATATGACCACCCAGCCAATTCGACGAGATTGGCCTTCTCGGGCGAATTTAATAATAACCCTGCCAATTGGCTGCTGAAGATCAAAATAAGTACGAGCATCGCAGCATACGCGCCAAGCACGAACCACATACAAGTTGACGCGTAGTCCCTCTTCTTTTTTTCATCCTCAAGAGATTCAGGGATATAACGCGCCAGTCCCTGCACAATCTCTAGCGTGATAACAATCGATGCGATGGCCCCCATTGCCACGAAGTAATCGAGCAGTCCAAACTCCTCTGGACTCAGAGCCTGCGTGTAAACCGGCAACAGTATGAAAGAGATACCACGCGTCAATACCGTTGACAGGGTGTAGAGAATGGAGTCATGAAATAGGCTCTTAAGCATGGGCTAACGTGACTGGAGTACCCAGCAATGCTTTTAGGCGAACGGCGCTCTTCTGATATCGGCAATGTTCACTGGCCCATTCGAACCCTGCATCGGCATACTGTTTGATTAATGCATGATCATCGAGCAGCCGTTTCAAGTTATCGTAAATATTCCAATACTCGGTCACCATCCAAGCCGCATTTGCACCAGGGGACAAAGAGGTTTCAATGCGCTCATCTGCCGATGTTACTAGTGCGCAGTGTGAGGCCATGGCTTCTACACCGAACTGCCCTGGCACAAGAGAATAGAACTCATTAAGCACAACATGTGCCTCGCCAAGCGCTTCCAGCATGACCTGATTACTGACACCTATAAGCTCCTTATATTCAAAGTCATACCCGTCCATTTGCAGCTTTTTAATCGCAGCTCTGACCAAAGGAGTCCCCTTGATCAATGGAGAAGATGGACCATGAACAACATTCACCCGTCGAAGCTCGGCAAACTTGCCATCATTTCTTCGGAAACCACTATCAGGGTAAAAATAAATGAATGGATGGACAACCCTGCGTAGGTAAGAGATCTGGTCAACCGGTGCGTTGAAGATATGGTCTGCATACTCATCGGCACTGGTAGCCAACTTTATGCGAAAAGATTCCAAGTGTTCAGCATCGAAACCTGGGACTGCAATTGTCTGGTACGTACTAATCATGTCCCGCCCCATATGTCTGGACAGTTGGTTCATGAGCCGCACGGACCGGATCTCGCTACCGCAGAAAAAACAAGCAACCTTCAATCCACATGACTTCAGGAATCGAAATTCACGACTTCGTCCGTCGAACTCTGTCAGCAGGTAACCCGCCCCCCCCACATAGAAGAACCCCTTTACACGGTGACATAGATACCCGAGCAAAATAGGTGAATAAACAATTCGGACTAAATAGCGCAGATAACGCCAACTGATGCGAGCTGGAAGAATATGGTCATAAGTGTATGAGTAAAAAGGGTGACGGGACATGCTTACCGACACCGTCTCTCCCAACGCCATGGAAATGTTGTGGACATTGGCGGCCACCTCGTCTAAACCGACAGCCCAATCCTTGCGAGGAGCGGAGTTCTTCGTCAGTAATTGGCACACAAAATAAGACAGTAAGAGAAGCGCCATTTGGATGGCATAGACCACCGCAATCACTGATTTACGAGCAAAAAGTCTCACTAGGCCCTTTTAGCTCAACTCTTGGCCGTGTACTTCATGTAGAAGCTCTTCGGAATGAGGTCCATCTTGTACATCAGCCAAAAGAACGGACGCATGCGTTCGAAGGTTTTTTTGTAGGTCACATAGTCTTTGTAAGTTTTCTTGGGCATGGTCATCAGGCGCTCGAATTCCTCGTCCGAGAAGCCCAGTCGCTTTTTGACAAACTCCACCAGTCCCGCTTCGATGTGTGGAGGCTCATTCATCAGACTTAAACCCTCTTCACGTGTCATCCATCCGTTTCGACAGTATGCTGCATGCCCAGCTATGCGAAAGTCTATGTCCCAACGGGTTGGCAAAAAATGGCTGTGATAGAAGGCAGTAAACCGGTTTTCTAAGTGGTGGCCGCCGTACCACTGCCAACCATACTTTTCAGCCAAAAGCTTTTTGGCAGCTTCTTTGTCATAGTCCATGAAGTAAATCGGACGCACCTTTTTGATGCCGCCAAAAAGCATCCAGCGGAGCTGATCCTTCAACCACAAATTGGGGAAGGTCTTCATCGGAACCTTGCCAAACTGTCGATGAACCGACTGGATGTATTTGCCGTCCATGTAAATCCAGCCCAAAGGTGCCACACCTTCGGTACGGAAGGAATGACCCTCAATCATGTACTTGATGCCAAACTTTTCTGCAGCGCGATAAAGCGTTGTCGCCAAACCGATATCGGTTGGGGTCTCAAGATCTTTTACGCCGGCTTTAAAGAAAGATCGATAGAGGTCGTCGTACTCCTTGTTATCCACCACAATAGTGAAAAGGTCCACGCCGAGCTTGTCCAGCACGTTATGGATGTTCTCCGTAGCGATGGTGGAGTTCCAAGTGTTGTCAAAATGGGCGGCGAGCAGGCGCAGGCCATACACCTCCTTCATTTGATGAACAAGGTACATGGAATCGCAACCGCCGCTGACACCAATAATGGCATCGTATTTCTTGCCTCGACCAGCCGCCTTCATGTCGTCCACCATCTTTTGTAGGCGGGCAGCCCCCTCCTCGCCGGTGGGGTATTCAGCTTCGAGCGACTCGATCTGCCGGCAGTAGTTGCAGACACCTTCACGATCAAAACTGATATTGGGGACGGTGTCGTCGTAAATGCAGCGGGTGCAAATATGTTTGGTCATGGGACTCCTATTTGAACAAAGTGTCTTGGTCTCTTCGGCTGGGAAACTTAATCAGCACGCCCAGGTCCTTGCCTTGAAAAACGGCCAAGCTGCCAACAGCTACCCCCGAAGCGCCGGCCTCTTTAACCGCCGCCGTGATGTCCTGCAACGAGCTGGCACCTCCCGCGGCGAGAACCGGCACGGTCACACCGCGGCTCACCGTTTCAATCAGCATCAGGTCGAAGCCAGACCAAGTGCCGTCGCGGTCGACGGAGTAAAGCAAGATTTCGCCGACTCCCTGTTTCTCAAACTCGCGCGCCGCCTCGAGGGGAGTGACCTTAGTATCGCGGGTGCCATTGTGCGTACGCACGGTCGCTTTGCCTAACAGGCCCTTCTTAACGTCGAGCGTCACGACGACAGCCTGTGAGCCGAACTCGTACGATGCAGTCTGAACTAATCCTGGCACCTCAAACGCCGCTGCACCGAGCGAGACTTTTTCAATTCCGAGCGCATAAAGACGCCGCATGTCTTCGATGCTTCGCACACCTCCGCCGTAGCAAATGGGCATGAAGCATTCGCTGACGACCTTCTCTAAAGTGTCGTAGTCGATGCCGCGATCTTGAGTGGTGGCGTGGATGTCAAGCAAGATTAACTCATCGACTTCCTTCTGGTTGAAGATGCGAACCGCATTCACTGGGTCCCCTACGTAGGAGCCCTCCTTGAAACGCACGGTCTTGACCAAAGCACCGTTGCTCATCAGCAGGCAAGGCATCAATCGAGTGGACAACATCTCAAATCCCGACAAAGTTTTTGATCAATTGCATGCCGTATCTGTGACTCTTCTCGGGGTGGAACTGAACCCCCATCACGTTGCCGCGCTGAACGCCAGACGTAAAAGGCACCCCGTAGAACGAGCGCAGCATGGCGTTGTCAGGGCTTTCGCAAGCGAAGTAATATGAGTGCACAAAGTAGAAGCGGGCGTCCGCATCGAGTCCGGCACTCAGGGGATGATCCACCGTCGGCGTCACCCGGTTCCATCCCATATGAGGAATTTTGAGCGAAGCCGCCTCTCCCTCGAATCTAAAGCGGCGCACCTGGCCTGGAATGAGGCCTAACCCTTCCAGCGTACCTTCCTCGCTACGGTTGGCGAGCAGTTGCATGCCCAGGCAAATACCAAGGAACGACGCGCCTTCTGCGGCCCGAGCCTTCAGCGGTTCAATCAGGCCTAGTTTGGCCAAACGTGTCATCGCATTGTCAAAACTACCCACGCCGGGCAGGAGGATCTTGCGGGAGCCGAGCACTCCAGAGGCGTCGCCTACAACTTCCGCCCTACCCCCAACATGTTTAATCATGTTCAACACTGAGCCTATATTGCCGGCGCCGTAGTCAACAACAGAAATCATGTCACACGAACCTTATTCGAATCGAACGAACAATATCGGTTATGTTCACTTTAAGCCCCTCAACTTTAGCTGAGTTAATTTTTATTTTTCCCGCCCCAGTTATGACAACGACAAAACCCAAGGCTCTGTCGATATGAGAAACCTGTCCCGGAACGGCGCAATATTCTTCGTCATCATTAAATAATTCAACGTCATCGATAACAATCGTTTTATCCCCGTACGTTGTGTAAGCACCGGAAAATGGATCAGAACTTGCATTAACAAGTCGGAGTATCTCCAAGTTGCTAGCGCGCCAATCCAACCTCGAGTCAGAAGGAATCCGTGGATAACATCTCATTGGACGCACACCGGAATCTTTCTGCGTCTCCAATATGTATTTAGGATGAATTTCTAGTTTACCCAAAACCTCCAAGAAAGCCTTTGGCACCAAAACATCCATTGCATCATAAATATCCCGAATTTTTGTGGTCTCAAGAATATCAATAAATGATTTATATAGAATATCACCTGAATCAAGCTCGCCACCGATCATGTATTGAACACACAAGGGGATTGATTTTTCACCATTTATAATTGCCCAATTAGGTGTTGCATTTCCCCTATATCGAGGCAAATCACCTAGGTGCGCATTTAAAATACCTAATCTAAAGCACGAAACAACTTCTTTGGATATTGTGCTTGAGTAATTCAAGCTTATTCCAATATCTATTTTTGAATTAATTAGATAATCATAGCAATCAATTATTTTACTAGTGCAAAAAAAGTCAGCATCGACTTCTCTTGCAAAAATTTCAAAATCACCTTCATTTGCCGAGTACTCGGGAGCCGCTTTCGCAGTAATGACAGCAGTTATTTCATGCCCATTTTGGCTCAACAATCTTGCAGCTTTTAACAACGTCGAAGTTCTACCTATGATTGCTATCTTCATAAAGTTACCTATATTTTTCCTGTGTAAATGATAATGCTGGATAATTTGATTCCATATAGCTCTTGTAAGCGCATCCAGTTAAACCCAACTCATTTGCTTTAAGCATGCCCATGGCAACAGCCAACCCTCCTGCCTGCAAATCAATCAATGCTTGTGGATCAATAAAATCTGTTCTAAAACTCATGTATCCAAAAGGAGCGGGTTGTACAGGGATACATTCAAATTCTCTATCCTCCGCAGCAGCAGCCACATCCACCGCCCCACACAAATGGATGATTAAGTGCTTTTTTTCAAGTCTTTCCCGATCAATAACCGCACCACGACCAACGAGTAAATCACGCCTAGTCATCTCCGCCAAAACAAATATGTCAAAATCATCTACGTCAACTGGAACATCAAATACGGAAATACCTACCGCATGATAATTGTTATGAATCAGCAACTCCAGTATTGGCTGGACAAATAAACCTGAACCCAAAACTGCTATTTTCTTATCGGAAAATGGTGTTATTTTTTTCATTAAGAGTTGATTCAACACGATAAAGCCAATGTATTCCATTGTTCTTAACCGGTCATCATGCTCATTCGTTCCGTAAATTTTCACTCCGATTGATTTCGCCCCCATTAAATCAACATCAGACTCACGGAACTCCCAGGGTTCATACATCAAAGAAATTACGGACATATCATCCATATGCCGAAGAATATGATTATCTATTGGTCTAACAAATCCAGAATTTGTCACCACATCAAGGCGCGCATTGATTTCGAATTTAGACTCAATTATCTTTATTCGACCCTCACACTCAGGAAAGGATTGCAACAAACTATGAATTGTATTTTTTATATCTTCAATGGATCCGTACTCTGTATTTTTCGCTATCGCTATAACATCAGCCCCAGAAACAGCAGCCATTACCGAGGTAAGAGAATACAAACCAGTCGCTGCCTCAGTTAATACACATCTCCCATTTAGATCGAGTTCGAATTTCTCAATTGATTTCTTAATTCGTTTCGCCAAATCAACCGCTGAGTAATCCATACGAAAGCTTTTTACCCTTTGACTTCATCACGGATGGCATTCACGACTTTCTCTACAGTCATATCCTCATGGCAAGGCAGCGTAATCGTGTTTGCCTCAAGCCAACGCGAATTTGGGTTTACAACCTTGTATTTATTTGCGTAATACGTTGTAGCACTGAGAGAGTAGGTTCCGAGGGTGGATTCGATGCCACGTTCTTTCAACGCAGCTATCAATGCATCTCGCTTGCAGCTCTCGGGTACCGTAAACACCAACGACTGTACATTGTAGCGCACGTCGGTGCCTACCACTTGGGCCTTGAAGCCTAGGGGCTCCAGCCGCGCACGATACTGGTCACGGATCTGGATGCGTTCGTCCAGAATAGCATCTAACCGGGCAAGCTGTTTGCGCCCCATTACAGCCTGCAGCTCTGGAAGGCGAAAGTTGTAGCCGTACTCCACAAAGTCGAGCCCTGGCCCCTTCATTCCGTGGGCACCATGCGCAAGCTTGACATCCAGCCACCGCGACCACTCGTCGCTGTCAGTGGTGATCGCCCCCCCCTCACCCGTGCTGATCAGCTTACGGGGGTGGAAACTCAGGCAGGTCAGGTCGGCGATTGCTCCGCATCGCCGACCGGCCTCGCTACTGCCGATTGCACACGCAGCATCTTCAATTAATGGAACACCCTTGCTACGACAGAGCGCTGCGATCTCATTCAACCCAGTCGGGTTGCCGAGAGCGTCCACAAATATAACGGCCTTGGTGCGCGTCGTGATCAACTTCTCCAACGTATCGGGCAGGACGTTGTAAGTATCCAGCGAAACGTCGGCAAACACAGGGGTGGCACCGAGGTCTTCCACCACATTTGCTGTAGCAGGAAACGAAAAGTCTGACACCACCACCTCATCTCCCGGCCCAACGTCTAGCAGCTTGAGGCAGACCCAAAGCGCGGTAGTCGCTGAGGTCGCCATGTGTACATGGCGAGCACCAGTGAACGCCGCGAGCTCCTTGCGGAATGCTTCCACATGTTGACCACGTGTGAACATTCCGCTGCTAAACACCTCACGAAAATCAGCCTCGACTTCCTCGTAGGCGATATAGGGTTTCATTAAGCGGATATTGTTCATTTTGCAGCCTCGAAACGATTCACATACCAGTCCAGGGTTTCGCTCAGGCCCGTGTCGAAATCGGTAAGCGAATAGTCAATGAGCGAATGAACCTTTTGGTTGCTAGCGTTGTGACAAAGTACATCAGCTGCACGCGCCGGCTTGCGCAGGATCTCACCCTTGTAGCCGAGGATGGCAGCGATGCGCGTCACCAACGCACCAATGGTGACCTGATTATCGGTCGAGATGTTGACCGATTCCCCAGTGGGTAACACTCGGAACAATTTGACCACCGCATCGACTGTGTCGCGAACATGAATGAAGTCACGACTCTGCTGGCCGTCTCCGTGAATTTCAGGTGTGCCGTTGTTCAGGATTCGCCAAGCCGTGATGGGAATCACCCCCGCCAGCAAACCTTTGTGGTTCTGTCTCGGACCGTAGTTGTTAAACGGCCGCACGATAAAAGCATCGAGCCCGAACATGTGCACGAAGCTCTCTACAGCCAGATCAGCCGCAGCCTTGCCGGCTGCGTAGGTGGTGGTCGGGTTTCGCGGATGCTTCTCGTCCATCGGTTCATAAACTGCTGAGCCGTAAACCTCAGAGGTGGAAAAATGGCAGAGGGTCTTGAAAGCACCGCGTCGCTGCAACTCCAGCAAGTTCAACGCCACGGTGACATTCGTACCGAAGGCATTGGCCGGATTCATGAATGAGTAATTCAGCGCCTTCGTGGCACAGTTAAAGACTGTATCGATCGAGTGCTGCTGAAAAATGTAATCTAGACTGGTGGTGAACTCGGCATCGTCTTTGTAGAAACTCAATCGACCAGTGGCATGTGCGTCTGACAGGTTATCTTCAGAGCCTAGGAACATGTTGTCAATGACGACCACATGTGCCGCGTCTTCTTTGAGTAATCGGTCCACCAAATGACTGCCGATGAAGCCGGCACCGCCCGTTACGAGTACGGTCTTGCCAGCGATGTCGCGGGTCGTTGTCAGCATGCGGCCACGGCTTTCTGAATGTTTTCACAAATTTGCATCGCAGCCAAGCCGTCCTGTACACCAGGAACTCCGGCAGAAACTCCCCCGTTACAGCTCGTCACGAAAGCTTGCAGTTCGGAAAGCAACGCTTCTTGAGGGCGAACCTCGATAGCCTCCTGTACTGCGGAAATGGTGTAGGGCTGCCCCTCCGACTGGCGGATCTCAGACTGTCGATTGATGATGATTTCCTTGCGCAACAACTCGCAATCGACAAACATGTCCACACAGGTCGCTTCGATCAATCGCATCTTTTTTTCAGTGATGCGACTGGCCTGGATGCGAGAAAAGCGCCCATTCTGATGAGTGATGAGCGCGGACGCAAAGTCAATCATGTTCCCGTGCGCGAAACCGTGTGCGACCACGGAACTCGCGGGGCCATTGAGGTAAAGCGCAAGGTCGATATCGTGGATCATCAGGTCGGTGACGACGTCGACGTCCGTGATGCGAGCGCTAAGCTTGTTGGTACGGGTGAAGTCGATACTGATGACCCGTTCAGACTTGTCCAGTACTTGCTTGAGACTTTGAACGGCAGGGTTGAAGCGTTCAATGAAGCCGACCTGGAGGTTCAGGTTGTGTTCGGCCACCAAACGGGCTACTGCATTGGCCTCCTCCAGCGTATCGGCGAGCGGTTTTTCAACGAAGATGTTGCGCACTTTGCCCGCCGTTAATCTGATGTAGTCCGCATGCGTCACCGTTGGCGTGCAAATGACGACGGCGTCCACAGAGTCCAACACCGAATTGATGTCGCTGACGCCGGGCACGTCGAACTGGACACCTAAGCGCTGGGCCACGGCTAGGTCAGCATCGGCAATGAATGCGAGTTCAACCCCCTTAAGTAGCGAGAGAACACGCAAATGGTTTTGCCCCATGCGCCCGAGTCCGATAAGGCCTACTCGCAAAGATTTATTACTCATGACCATCCTCCTCCGCAACGCGGTTACCCATCTTGTCAATTTTGCCCACTGGTCTAGCAGGGTTGCCCATCACAAGCGTATAAGGCTGCACATCACGCGTCACCACGCTGCCGGCGGCGACCATTGCGTACTCACCAATGGTTACACCACAGATAATTGTGGAATTCGAACCAATGCTGGCCCCGTTATCTATTCGAGTTGGAGTTATCTTCCAGTCAACGTTGAATGCACGGGGCACGCGATCATTGGTAAATGCAACGTTTGGCCCAACGAATACGTCGTCCCCAATGTTCACACCGTTGTAAACTGAGACGGCATTCTGAATCTTGCACCGGTGACCAATTTTCACCGCATGATCAATGTAAACATCTTTTGAAAGAATACACCCCTCACCAATCACGGCGTTTTCGCGGATTTGCACATTGATCCAAACCTTCGTTCCTGCACCGATACTTGCGTTATCGGATACGTTGGCAGAGGAGTGGATATAGATATCGTTAGTTGGCACTGGAACCTCCCATAACTTCTCCAACCACCTCAATGACACGTTTCAACTCTTCTTTAGTCATGTACGGAAAGAGTGGCAAATTCAGCACGGATGCGCACAGTTGTTCACCGACATGACCACCGAAATGACCTTGAAGGTAGGCTGCAGCGCCTGGCTGGCTGGACATCACGCTAGGGTAAATGTTTCCAAATCCAATACTCTCAGCCTTTAGGCGTGTTTCCAAACGAGTCTTGGTCGAGGCATCCTGAACCAAGCATACGTTGCAATATCCGTTCTCTTCGTAGCCAACTGGCGCTTTCATTAGCTGTATACCTGTGGCCGGTAGATGATCGAGGTAGAAAGCGACAGCCTCGCGACGGGAAGCAATACGCGCATGAATGTGATCCAAAGATAAGTTGAGGAAAGCAGCCTGCAAAGAATCCAAGCGCGAATTCCAACCCACGTCCCCATAACCGTAATGGGCTGTGCGCCCATGGTTGCCCAGGCGACGAACGGAATCAGCCAATTCGGCATCATCAGTAAAAACAGCACCACCGTCTCCCGCAGCACCGAGAACCTTGGCTGGGTAGAAAGAAGTTGTGGAAATATGTGCTCCTTTAAAGATGGGCGCGCCTTGGTACATCACACCAAAGGCTTGGGCTCCATCTTCTACAAGCACAACCCCTGCCTTTCGACACAGTTGCCTTAATTCCAGTAGCCGGGCACTACCCCACCCGTATAAGTGGGCAACCAAAGCAGCCTTGGGTTTAATTTTTTGGATAGCCTCGGCGAATGCATCAAAACTCACACCTCCATCACTGATATCGGCGTCAACGGTCACGGGCTTTGCGCCCACATTAACAACCGCCTCAAAGGTGGCCCAAAAGGTGACATTCGGCACAAGGACTGCATCCCCCTCACCAACACCGACTGCCCGAAGTGCCAATTGAATCGCATCAGTACCGTTGGCGCAGGTCACCGAATGTGCGACTTGCAACTCTTTATTTAGCCGAGCCTCAAGGGTGGTTACTTCGCCCCCCCCAATAAACTGAGCTCCAAGCGTCATTGAATGGAATTTCTCCATTAATAGCTGATGAAACCCTTGTTCCGTTCGCTTCAAGTCTATGAATGGAATACTCATTTTTATGCCTTTGATTTTTGTAAAAGATTAATAAATCTGAAGTGAAAATTATCTACAAACAATTAATCTAGAGAATCAATAACTTTTTTCTGTAAATCAAAAGACAAATCTGCCCCCATCGGCAAACTCATCACCAACTTGGCCAGTTGCTGCGCAACAGGCGTGCAGTCTGGACAGCACAGGTGCTTGTACGCCGGTTGTTCGTTAAGCGGCACGGGATAGTGCACCGCAGTGGGAATACCCACTTCCGCCAAGCACTTTTGCAGCGCTTCACGGTTGTGCACTATGACGGTGTATTGGGCGTAGACACTGGTGCGTCCAGGACGTTGCTGAATTCGCGCAATGCCCGCCCCGTCTAGCAGCTGGTTGTAGCGTCGGCCGATTTCGTGGCGCTGCTTCACCTCCCATTCAAATCGCTCGAGCTTGGCCAGAAGGATGGCACACTGAAGGGTGTCCATCCGTCCGCCCACGCCCACGCGGGTGTGGACGTAGCGCTTGCTTTGGCCGTGCACACGGATCTCGCGCATAGCTTGGGCTAGGGCGTCGTCGTTAGTGAATATGGCACCACCGTCGCCATAGCAGCCTAGGGGTTTACTGGGGAAAAAGCTGGTGCAACCGATAGTGCTGAGGTTGCAGCTCTGGCGGCCTTTGTAGGTGGCACCGAAGCTTTGTGCAGCGTCTTCAATGACAGGCAGGTTGCCGTGTTTGGCCGCGATGGCGTTGATGGCATCCATGTCGGCGGTTTGACCGTACAGGCTCACCGGCATGATGGCTTTGGTTCGGGGAGTGATGGCCGCTTCAATCAACGCGGCGTTGATGTTGCCGGTGTCGGGCTCCACGTCCACGAACACGGGCTTGGCGCCCAAGAGCACGATCACCTCGGCCGTGGCCACAAAGGTGAATGGCGTCGTCACGATTTCATCCCCAGGGCCAATGCCCAGCGCCATCAGACTCATGAGCAAAGCCTCGGTACCGCTTGCACAGGTGATGCAGTGCTTGACTCCCGTGAAGGCAGCGAGCTTATCTTCCAGTTCTTTGACCTCCGGGCCCATGATGTATTGGCCGTGCTCCAGCACTGCGTCGATGCGGGCTTGGATTTGCGGTTTGAGCTCTTGGTATTGAGTTTTGAGGTCGATGAAGGGGATGGTCATGACTACTGACGCTTCAGTTGATCTTGACTAAGGGCGTAAACATGCCCCGTGTGCGGGCAGGTATATTGGCCGTCGCCTTGGATGGGCAGAGGTATTTGCTCACCGTATTCGCTCATCCAGCCGACTTGCTTGGCTGGCACACCCACCATCAGCGCATAGGGTATGACGTCTTTGTTCACCACCGCGCCGGCACCAATAAAGGCGAATTCGCCAATGGTGGCGCCACAAACGATGGTGCAGTTGGCGCCCAGCGTAGCGCCTTTTTTGACCCAGGTGTTACGAAATTCGCTTTTGCGCTCGATAAGTGAGCGCGGGTTATAGACGTTGGTGAACACCATGCTGGGACCGCAGAAAACGCCCTCTTCCAAAGTGACGTTGTCGTACACGCTAACGTTGTTCTGGATCTTGCATTTGTCACCAATGGTGACCTTGTTGCCCACAAAGACATTTTGGCCCAATGAAACGCCTTTCCCGATCTTGGCACCACTGCAAACATGTACAAAGTGCCAAACGCGAGTACCTTCGCCAATTTGCGCGCCTTCATCCACAATGGCGCTCGGGTGTACGGTGAAATTCATGAAAAGCAGCTCACAAATGGGTGGACTTCAATAGCATCGCCTTTGATAACTTCTGCTGTGCGGATGACATTGACGGTTTCAATGCAGTGTCGAGCATCGCTAAGACCATAACCACGTCCGGCCAAGATTTCGCTATAGCTTGTGGTGTGCAAGTCAGTAAACCCTTCGCTGAATTCAAGCTGTTCACCACTAATATCGATGTTTCGGTAGGTCGTCTTTTTGCCCTGCACTTCGGCTGGCAAATCATTGGCATCAATAGATAAGAACCAGCGCACACGCGCACGTTCATATTCGAGGTAGCCACCGGCTTTTTGGGTCCCTCTGTGATGCACCACGTTACGCTGCAGCTTGCCAAAGATGAAGTGCAACATGTCATAGAAATGCACGCCGATGTTGGTGGCCACGCCAAATGATTTCTGGTTATCACCTTTCCAACTCTCCATGTACCACTTACCACGGCTGGTGATGTATGTTAGCTCGACATCAAATTTGGTATCTGCAGGTGCAGCGGCGACTTTGTCGCGTAATTTCAAAATAGCGTCATGATGGCGCAGTTGCAAGATGTTGAAAACGCGCTTGCCGGTTTCTTGCTCAACTAATGCCAACTCGTTCATCAGCTCAGGTGTAGGGACTAGCGGCTTTTCACAAATAACATCGCAGCCCAGACGAAGGCCAGCGGCGATGTGTGGGTGGTGCAAGTAGTTGGGCGAGCAGATCGCCACGTAGTCAAGACGAGTAGCGGGGCTGCGTTGGAGTTGGTAAGCAAATTCCTGAAAACGCTCAAACTCGGTAAAGAATTCACTTTGTGGGGAAATGCTATCGATGATGCCGACCGAATCATTGATATCGTAGGCCACAGCCAAGTTGTGCCCCAGGTCTTTGATGGCCCGCATGTGACGGGGTGCGATGTAACCAGCAGCGCCAATAAGTGCGAAGTTTTTCATAATGTTTGTGTGCTGCGCCTCTGCTCAGAGACGAAATACAGTGAAGCCAACCTGGGCCATGGCGTGGCGGTCGTACAAAGTTTTGAGATCTGCAGCCACGGGCTGGTAGGTGTTGGTGCAGTAGCTCTTGAGAGTGCGGGGTGTCAGTTCACGAAATTGCTTGTGACCCACTGCAATGACGAGGCTATCTACCCGGTTTTGATCGTTGATGTCGCCCAGTTCAATACCGTATTCGTGCTGGACCTCGGCCGCGTTGGCCCAGGGGTCTGAAACGACGACGGTAACGCCCCAACCTTGCAACTCTTTGACCAGATCGGCCACTTTGCTGTTACGGATGTCGGGGCAGTTTTCTTTGAAAGTGATGCCCATGACACCCACTTTGCTTCGAGCCACATCCATCCCGTTTTGCAACATGCGCTTGATGACTGCGCGTGCTGCGTAGCGGGCCATGTTGTCGTTGATGCGGCGACCCGCCAGAATCACTTGGGGGTGGTAACCAAGTTCTTCGGCCTTATGGGTGAGATAATAAGGATCCACTCCTATGCAGTGACCGCCCACCATGCCGGGACGGAAGGGCAAAAAATTCCACTTGCTGCCTGCAGCCTCAAGCACCTCAAGAGTGTCAATTCCAATGCGGTCAAAGATAACCGAGAGTTCGTTAACAAAAGCGATATTAAGGTCGCGCTGGCTGTTTTCGATGACCTTGGCAGCTTCGGCCACCTTGATGCTGCTAGCCTTGCATGTGCCAGCCTTAATTATTTCGTTGTAAAGAGCATCTATCTCGCCCGCCACTTCGGATGTGGATCCGCTGGTGATTTTGCGGATAGTGGTCAGAGTATTGACCTTGTCACCGGGGTTGATTCGCTCTGGACTATAGCCACAGAAAAAGTCTTGGTTGAACTTAAGGCCACTAAACTTTTCTAGCACCGGTACACACACCTCTTCGGTGGCACCAGGGTAAACAGTTGATTCGTAAATGACGATATCACCCGCTTTAAGCACTTTGCCCACAGTTTCGCTGGCTCTGAGGAGCGGCGTCATGTCGGGGCGATTGGCTTGATCCACCGGGGTGGGGACAGTAACGATGAAGATTTGTGCATCACTCAAATCATCAGCACTGGAGCTATAGCGCAAATACGCCGCACCTCGTAACTCTTCGGAACTGCACTCCAATGTATGATCCCGTCCCGCCTGGAGCTCTTTAATTCGATTCTTATTAATATCAAAGCCAAGGGTAATGCGTTGTTTGCCAAACTCAACAGCAAGCGGGAGACCAACGTAACCCAGACCGATAACAGCAATTATTTTCTTTCGTTGATTCATTATTTTCAAATTAAAAATTAAATTTCGGCTCCCATTTAAACTTGTAAGACTATTTCAATTTATCGGAATAGCCCGTTAGACCTCAGCATCAGAATTTTCCCAAAACTCGCCAACCGCCCCAGTTAGCACCTCAATTTCCATCTTGAGCGCTTCATATTCCGCCATTTTGCGCCTCAAGAATTGCCTTGTAAGTAAAGCCTTTTCTGCAATCCCTTGAGGCGTAAGTACGTAGATATAGCCGAACTTGTTTTTGGACTGACTAAAATTCTGGACCTTGATCCACCCCTTATTAATTAGCGCTTTGAGACAATAATTCAAACCACCGGTGCTAATGCCCAACTTTTCAGCAATTTCACGCTGAGTCATGTCTGGGTCTTCTTGCAGCATACGCAAAATTCGGAAAGTGGTGTCTTCTTGGATCTGAGATTGACGACTAGTCATATAACAAAGTTTTACACACGCTACCGCCATCCCAGCACCAAATCGACCTGAAAATAGCGACTCCTACAGTGTGAGTTTTGTTCGAATTCGAACGATTTTAGACTTTCTTAAAACCAAAATTAAGGATCATTAAAAATATTTATCGAAAAAACAACGGTTTCACCCTATTTCAATGAATGGTCAAATAATTAAGATTTCCAGCGCCAAGCAGCTTTGAGCAAAGCGAGCTGCGATGCAGCGTGTGAATCTTCATAAGCCTTACGCAAAGCCCTGCGTATCAACGCCGCCACAACACCTAAAAATAAGCCAATAAAAGCAGACATCAGCACAACAATGGCGCGCTTTGGCTTGGACTTGCGCTCAGGCGCTACAGCTATGTCAACCTGCTGAATCAGCGGCCCTTCTTTTGCTTCATCAAGCCTAGCTGATTCGTACTGCGCAACCAGCACGCCGATCATGGCTTCACGAGCCTTGATGTCACGATAAGACTTCACAGCTAATTGCTGCATGGGCGATGACTTTTCGTCACCGCCAGAGCCTTGCTCTATTTTTTTTAACTGGGAACGTAACGCGGACAACTCACCAGCAAAGCGTTGAACATCTGGGTTTTGAGGTGTTGCAAATTTGCTCATGGCAGCCAGCTGGACTTCTTTGGCAGCTATCTGACCGCGCATCTCGGCACCAACCCTGACTGAAGTTTCTGCAATTACCGCCGTAACTTGCATGCCAGACTGCTCTTTAGCAACACGGAAGTTGGCTTCAGCTTCGGCCAAATCAGCCTGAGTTTTGGCAATGGTTTGTTCAAAAAATATACGGCGCTGCTGAGCATCGGTCACAGCCAAATGACCCATGAAATTACGTAACTCGTCCACATGCGCATTCGCCAATTTAGCTGCAAATTCCGGGTCTTTATCGTCAGCCTCGATAGTGATGAGGCCAGACTTTTTGTCTGAAACAATTTTAACTACGCCTTTCATAGCCTCTCGCGTTTCCAACAGCGTTTTTTTACTATATCGATCTTGCAGATCCAGCTTCTTGATAACAGCATTCTGCAAACTTTCGCCTTGCATAAACGCGATGTACATCTCATCCGGACTTTTAATCCCGGCACCACCAGCCAAGCCAGCCAAAGCCCCCAAGCTAGCCAATGCAGAAGCTGCACCGCTTTGCTGTTGCTGAGGCGGCATCATCACAGTTTTGGCTGTAAAGATAGGCGTCATCAGTAAGCTCACAACAATGGCCATCGTGGTAGTGATAGCGGGCACGGCAAACAGCGTTTTCTTTTCTTCGCCCAGGGCAATGGCCAAGTCGATCAGGCTGATTTCGTCTTCTTCAGTCTCAGTGGCCGTGTTTGCAGTTTGGTTCAAGTCAGACATCTGCAATCCTTAATAGCCCAAGGCCTTCAAACCGGCTGCACCTAAGCCGAGTTGGTAGAAGATTTGGGTGATGTCTTTGGCATTGCGAATCACAGCACTCCACACAGCCTCACGGTCAAGCTTATCGGGCATGACGATGGAATCCCCAGGCATGACCTTGGCGCTGTTGATCGAGCCAAACCAGCTGCCATTGCCGGTTAAGGCAGAGCCGTCAGCACGAATCAAAATCACCGAATCGCGATCGGCCCCAGAGCCAACGCCTGCGGCGTTCAAGTAGTCTTGCACGGTTTTGCCGGTTTTGAAGATCAAGGCAGATTCAGTATTCACTGCACCGTAGACATACACAAAGTCTGGACGGGTAGGAATGATCAACCGGTCGCCGTTTTGCAAGCGAATTTCTGGCAAGTTGTTGATGTAGTTGTACAGCTGTGGGTCCAGCCCCAAAGCAATGCGCCCCTCGGGTTTCAAGCTGCGCACACGCTCCAACGCTTGACGCTGGGCTTGTTGCGCCGCAAGAATACGAGCTTGCGAGATGGCTGCATCTGAGCTAGCACCCAAACTTTGGCTGGCCTGGGCGAGTTGTGCGCTCGATTCGGTTTCTAAACGGCGAATCAGCTTGTCAAGGTTCTCTACCTGGCTTTTGCGCACGTCTTCACGGTAAAAAGCTGAGCCAAACAAATACGCATCGTGCGTTAAGCCACCTGCACGTTGCAGCACATCAGCCAAGTTTTCACCCGATTTGACTTGATAAATACCTGGTTGCGCCACCTCGCCTTCGACGCGCACCATGATGCGGCGTTTTGCAATGGGCACACGCATGTCGTTGACAGAAAAAACGGTGACCACATCGCCCGCTTGTAGCAATTGGTTGTCAGGATCTTTGGCGTCGTTCAGAACACGCGCCAAATTGAAAGGGACCAAGCTCACATTCAGGTTTTTGCGGTCGACCCGCTCGATGACCGCATAGTCCCAATTGATTTCGTCGTACAAATTACCCACCGACTCAGCCACCGAAGGCACGGTGTTGCGCTCGTTGACTTTGATAGGTGCTTGGTTGGAGAACATGCGTGCTTGGCGCGACTCGCGATAGCCCTCGATGGTTCTAGATTCTTTGTCAATGATGGCGGTTCGCCCGTCGTACGATTTCTCGCTGGGCTTGTTGTTTGACAACGGCGCAAGAGCCCCTGGAACCAGCGCGCTCGGGTTAGGTTTATCCGTTGCAGCCATTTCTCTGTATCTAGCTTCACGCAAACCTTTTTGGTCAATCCGAGCGTCCAGCACTGGGTCGTCTAACAAGTCTTCTGACATGAGTTCTCGCTCGCGCAACGCACGCTCGCGCTGATTGGCATCGAACAGCACCTCGTTTTGCCGGCGAATGGAGTCGCGGCTGATGAGCACTTCTTTGTTAGGAATGAGGTCTCGCACGCGCATGCCTTCGCGCCAGGCCATGCGCGAAGGTTGTGCCACGTTGCCGCGCAAGGTGACAGCATTTGACAGTTCTGGGGTGATGGCCAGCACGGTGATGAGGTCGCCATTGAGCAGCTCGGTTTTGAGGCCCGCGCCTTCAAGCGCCACGTCTTGCACGCGGCGGGGTTGCGCATCTTTGGGCGTCAGCCGCTCCAGCACGGCGCGGCGCGGATCGGCCACCACAGGCAGACCGCCGGCAACAGCCAACAAATCTTCCAGCGTTTCTTTGCTGGACTTCATTTCGTACACGGCGGGGTTGTTGACCTTGCCCACCAAGGCGACATGGCCTACGGCCTGAGGAATCACGATGATGTCGCCATCCACGAGCTTGACGTCGCCCGCACTGTTGCCTTGCGCCAAGAAAGCATACAGGTCAAATTCGGTGACGATTTGCCCGCCACGCTTGAGCTGCACACGACGCATGGAGCCCGTAGGGTTAGGGCCGCCCGTGGCAAACAACCCCGTCGACAAAGTCGACACGCTGCTCAAGGAATAGCTGCCTGGGCGGCGCGCTTGGCCCACCACATAGACGGTGATGGTGCGCAATTGACCCATGGTCACGCTGAGCTGGAAGTCTTTGTAGTATTTACCCACGGCGTTTTTGATCACGCCTTCTGCTTGGCCAAATTTCACGCCAGCGAGCGACACAGTGCCTACCTTGGGGATATTGACCATGCCATTGCGGTCCACCACAGCACGCACGTCAACTTCGAGCGAGCCCCAGCCACGAATCAAAATCTGGTCGCCTGGGCCAAGCGGATAGTCAGCGCTGACGGGCGAACTCTCAGTGGGCGCAAAGGGGCTGGGCCCCGGCTGGTTAGATAACTGATTGCGTTGAATGAACTGCAGGTTCTCGAAAAACACAGAGCCGTACAGCGGCAACTTGTAGCCCGTGGTTTCGAGTACAAACTTTTGGAAATCGTTGGCTTTGAGAGGCTCCAGCGGCTGGAACAAGCCTTGCCCGTTTTGATTCGGGTTGGGCAAGGGATCGGCTGATCGAATCACGTTGTTGAGCGCACCACCTAGACTCAAATTGCCAAGGCCACCGGCTGCACCTGCACCGCCCGATACACCACCTAGCGCGCCTTGCATGCCTTGTGGTAACTGAAGACTTTGCCCGCCTTGAGGTATCTGGGCGATCAACGCCGTCGAACTGAATACGCCAACAACAAGCACACAAGCGCGGCTGAGAGTTTTTATTCGATCAAAAACCATAATTACTTTCAAAGTATTTCTCATTGTAGTCAGGGTGCGACCGTGCCAAAGCGTCGTTCACGGCCACCAAACCAGGCAAAGGCCTGTTGGAGTTGCAGGGTGTCAAAGTCAGGCCACAGCACATCGGTGAAATACAACTCGGCATAGGCCACTTGCCACAACAAGAAATTGCTGATGCGTGACTCGCCTCCAGTGCGGATGAGCAAGTCGACCTCGGGCATGTTTGCGGTGCTGAGGTGCTGGGCCAGGTCGTGCTCGGTGAGGTGCTCGGCGCTCAGGCCAGGGTTGGCGGCGCTCCAGCTTTTCACGGCGTTGACGATGTCCCACCGCCCGCCGTAGTTGGCGGCCACATTGAGGGTGATGGTGTGGTTGTGCACGGTGGCGGTTTGCGCAGCTTCGATGCGCTGCTGCAACTCAGCCGGAAAAGCACTGATATCGCCCAACACCTTCAGGCGTACGCCTTCGGCTTGCATGGCCTTCATTTCTTTTTCAAGGTACTGAATGAACAGCCCCATGAGGGTGGACACCTCGTCGCTGGGGCGGCCCCAGTTTTCGGTGCTGAAGGCAAACAAGGTGAGGTAGCGCACCCCTTGGTCAGCACAGGCTTTGACCAAATCGCGCACGCCAGCCGCGCCTTTGGCATGGCCCACGGTGCGCGGCATATGGCGCTGCTTGGCCCAGCGGCCATTGCCGTCCATGATGATGGCCACGTGTTGAGGCAGCTGGCTGGGCGGAAGAGGTTTGGCGTTGTTCACGAGGGAAATTATCGAGATGTTCTAGATAGGCGGCGCAGCGCGCCGCTTAAGCGTTAGCGGCAAGCGACTCAATGGCGAGTTTGAGTTTTTGGGGTTGGCCCAAGAGATCGACCAGCACAAAGGCGCGGGTTTCGCCATCGTGGGCTTGGTACACGCCTTCCAAGCCCGCCAAGGGGCCGTGGGCAATGCGCACATTGTCGCCGGGCTCGAACAAGCGGGCCACGGCGGCGGGTGGTGCGTCGCGTAAGAAGTGGATGAATTCGGCAGGCACTTTGGCCGGCACATGGCCAAAGCTGACCAATTTGCTCACGCCCAAAGTGGAGCGGATGGGCGACCAGTTGTGGTTGACGTCGTTGAGCCGGATAAACAAATAGCGGCTGAACATGGGCTCGCTGACGCGGCTGACCTTTTGGCGGCGCACTTTTTCAACCTCGATCATCGGCAAAAAGCACTCAAAGCCTTGGTTGAGCAGGTTTTCAAGCGCGCGGGCTTCTTGGCGGGGCTTGGTGTGCACGGCGTACCAAGCGGCAGAGGGAATGTCGAGGTCAGTCATTTGTATCTGTTTTTGAGAAGTTTACTCAAAGCCCAGAAGCGCCTAAAAAACGGGCA
>JACCDU011090494.1_pt1 | contig 41549 bp, 57 predicted proteins | sample 7446081 | NCBI WGS metagenome assembly JACCDU01 (sample SAMN15323447, study PRJNA562643) | freshwater metagenome | isolation source: river surface water | place: USA:Blue River Watershed | collected 2017-08-17
ACGAGGAATGACTGAAGATGATGCTCTTCTTAATGCACGTCTCGCGCGGATACTCCAGTACACCGACTACAACTTCGACACCGATGAGCCAATCCTTTGGACCCCCACCTCCAGTTCTGGAGATGACAATGGAGCAACAGTTCAAGATGAGACGGCTGCAGGATCTGCTGCCTGAAGCAAAAAAGGAGGACATCATCACTGTCCTTCTTGCCTTGCAACATCAGAACTTTGTTCTTAGTAATACCGTATCTAACTTAGTAAAACAATGGCCGTTACCAACGGACCTTCGTACTACAAGCGAGGGTCAATAGAGGTTTGGGATTTTATTCGTGATCAACAACTCGACTACCACCTTGGATGTGCAATCAAATACATCTGCCGAGCTGGACACAAAGACGATGCAATCGCAGACCTTACAAAAGCAATCCACTACCTTGAAAACGAACGTGAGTTTCTACGAAACAGCAGCGCACGAATTTCGGAGAGCGTACGAGCTGCCGCTCGGGCTGACGATTTCCTCTTTGAAGCTTCAGCAGAATTTGATCGATGAGGAACACCTTGAGGTAGCACACTCTTACCTTGATCTCCTTAATGACATCACAAACAAACGAGCCCGTGAGCACCTGCTGAAGGAGCTTGCCGATCTGGTTTACGTGTGTCATCAGATGGCTGCAGCTTTTGGTTGGGATCTGCAGACGGCATACAACCGAGTGCATGCCAGCAACATGAGCAAGCTCGGGGAAGACGGCAAGCCCATACGTCGTGAGGATGGAAAAATCCTCAAAGGGCCTAACTACTTTGAACCTTCACTCATTGATCTTGTCTGATACAACTGTGGAAAAAGAATTGATCGCACGTACTGGCCGTGTACAAAGTTGGATTGATGATCCGACATCTCGTCTACCTGTGAGCTGCACCGTCTTCGTTGTTGAAGACACCATGGAGGGTGAGAATGGAATCGAAGCTTCGTGGAGATTCGTTAGTCATGCTCTACGCTATGGAGCGGGCGTTGCAGTACACCTCTCAAAGATCCGTCCCAAAGGATCTGAGAATGGCAAGGGTCTTGTGGCATCTGGCCCTGTCTCCTTCGCCAAGATCTACTCCACCCTCAATGAAATCCTGAGGCGTGGTGGGGTCTACAAGAATGGAGCTGTTGTATGTCATCTTGATCTCAACCATCCTGATGTGCTTGAGTTCATTACTGCTAGTCGTTCTGAGCTGCCTTGGGTTAAGCGTTGCGTCAACATCAACCACCACTGGTGGAATGTTGCCACGAACGAAGTCAAGAAAGCTTTGATTCTTGCCATCAAACGCGGCGACGTTTGGCTCAACAAAACAAAAGTCGATAAGCATGGACAACGTATCTACGGAAATGTTTGCCTGGAGGTGTACCTGCCATCACGGGGCACCTGTCTACTGCAACATGTCAACCTTGGGGCATGCGAACTTGATGACATTCGATCTGCGTTTTCACGTGGAATGTCCGAACTGTGTCACCTCCACTCAAAAACAGGTGTTGGAGACAGCGGTGAATACCTCCCTCCAGAGGTTGATCGCCAGGTCGGTCTCGGAATGCTTGGGCTTTCCAACCTGCTCCGTCAACAAGGGGTGACCTACAAGGAGTTTGGTGAGGCGTTGATGCACATCGTCAACAACGAACCGCATGAACGGACTCCTGCTGCAGTGCTGGCCCACGAGCTTCACGCTGGTATCCGTGAGGCTGCGGAGATTGCTAAGGCAAACAACATGGTGCGTGCCTTTGCTATTGCACCTACTGCCTCGTGCAGCTATCGATACAAGGATCTCGATGGGTACACCACTACCCCTGAGATCGCTCCTCCCATTGCCCGTCAAGTGGACCGTGACAGCGGAACCTTTGGCGTCCAGAGCTTTGACTACGGTCCTGTTGAGATCGCGTCTGAAGTTGGCTGGGATGATTACTTCAAAGTAGCTAACGGTATTGTCCGACTTCTCAGTATGACAAATCTGCTACACGGATATAGCTTTAATTCGTGGAGCGATGTTGTTACTTATGACGAACGGTTTATTGAGGAATGGCTGAACAGCCCCCAAACCTCTTTGTATTACAGCTTGCAGGTGATGGGAGATGTTCAGGATAAGTCCGACGCATACGCTGCGTTGTCTCAGTCTGACATCGACGATTACCTGGACGAGTTGTTTAAAGATGACCCTGTTGGCGCTAGCCAGCACCAGGCTCCAGATTGTAATTGCGGCGAATGAACCCCTATCAGAAACTATCTAATCGTAAACGCAAGTGGACTCCAGTGCAAACCACTGCTGGTCAACTTGTTGAGGGCTCGGAGGAAACAATCTTCCGGGCTCTCGCCCTTCGCCACATGGAACTCCCTGTTGGCGACTTTATCAATGAAGCTTTGAAGAATGAAGTTCCAGAGTTATCGCGGGACTTACTGCGATCCAATATCCAAGACGAAGTCAACCACGACTTGGCTCTCGGTTACATCGCAGAAGCTCTCGGCACTGACCCAACTGCTGAAGCCGAAGCACTCCGACTCCGCGATGCTTGGACGGCGCATCCTGATCACACGGTCCTCAAAGCAATGGTGGCCGAGCGTGCAATTTTCTTCGTTCTATTGCCGCTTTTCCGCTTTAATGGTGACGCTGGTCTCCGAACAGTAAGTGCTGACATCAGCAGGGATGAGCAAGTTCATGTGGCAACGAATAGCTTGGTATGTCGTGAGCTTGGTCTCACTGTATCTCCTTCTCTTGATCGCCTCAGGAAGGCAACCATTGCTTGGGTAATGCAACCACTCAAGAAGTCAGAGAACAAGTACTTGGACAAACAGTTCTGGCTTGATCAAAGTGACAGCTTGATGTATGCAGGTAAAGCAGAAGGGCTGATCGATACACAACGTGCTCGGATGCCTGCGTTCTTTGAACATGCAAACCCCAACCTACCTCAGTATGCTTGAGACCAGTGGTCTCCAGCTTCAATCAATCTTACAAGAACTGGAGGATAACTTTCCTTCAGTTAATCCACATCCAGATGATCCGACAAACTTAATAATGTACCGCTCTGGCCAGCGTTCAGTGGTCGAGTGGATCAACCATCGTCTCACTGAAGATAACAATGGCTAATCGTCAAAGAGCTAATAACATGGCGGCTCGCGGTGCAACCGCCAAAGAGATCCGCCAAGCAACTGGTGTAACAGCACAAGCTGCTCGCAACATTGTGAGCCGCAGCTCATCCAGTTCTGGTCCGTACAATGCAACCAATATGCCAATGACTGGTGCAGCACCTACTGCTGGACCGCTGGCATCTGGTTATGTGCCGCTTCCTGCATCGCCAGCGGCTCCTGTAGCTCCTAGGACAAGCGTGCAGCAAATCAATAGAGGCAACTCTATTGGTCAAAATCTGCGTGCTGCAGGTGGTGGTAGAGGTGTGCTATCTGAGAAGGAGCTGTTAAAAATCACAAGGTTTTCACAGGGTAAAAACCCGGAGAAGGTGCTTGAGAAAGCAGTTGGTAAAGGTCTGATGATCGGCTCTAAAGTCGTGAATCAATACCAAAAGGGGAAGTACGATGTAAAAGGCTTATCTGCTGCCCGCATGGCTCTACCTGAGTTTGCGCTAGCTGCTGGTAAGGATAGTCAGATCCTTCGTCAGATCCGCAACGCTGGTAGGCAGGACAAAGGTTCTGCGTTGTTCATTGGCTCAAAAGGTAGTACTGCTACCACACTCCCCCGCAAGATTGGGATTGGCAACAATCAACAACCGACTCCTACTTCTGATCCTGTAACGGCTGACCCGGTAGCTGAGGATCCAGTAGATACTGGTTTCGGTGACGGCATGCTTCGGGAGCTTCCTGAGGAAATGCCGGAAGAACAACTACCGCCCGGCCCTGGCATGATGTCAGGTGGTGGACGAGGTGCCCTTGGCGCCAACAAACTCAATCGTGCTAAATCACGTCTTCGTCAACTTGGTATTTACGGACGTGGTACTGGTCTGCTTGGTCGCGGACTGCAATACGGCAATGCTCTTAACAAATAACAATGTCAGCCAAATCACGGTATGACTATTTAGCAAGTGACCGTTCAAACTTTCTAAACGTAGCAAGACAAGCTGCTGATCTCACTCTTCCTTACCTCAATCGTGGTGAAGAGGAGTGGGTCAAAGGAGCACGTCATCTACCTACACCATGGCAAAGCGTTGGTGCAAAGGGGGTAGTCACTCTGGCATCTAAGTTGATGCTGGCACTACTGCCTCCTCAAACCAGCTTCTTTAAGCTCCAGGTAAATGACAGTGCATTGGGTACTGAGCTTCCTCCCGAAGCGAAGTCCGAGTTGGATCTTTCCTTTGCAAAGATCGAACGCATCATCCTTGAATCCATTGCTGCCTCCAGTGATCGTGTCGTTGTACACCAAGCACTGAAGCATCTGGTGGTGACAGGTAATGCGTTGGTCTTCATGGGAGAGAAGCAGCTCAAGCTGTACCCCTTGAATCGCTACGTTGTAGAAAGAGATGGCAACGGTAATGTGCTTGAAATAGTCACAAAAGAACGCATCTCAAAGAAGCTTCTCATGAAGGTTCTACCGATGGCTGTGCCCAATGACGTGGCAGGCACTGAGGCAGAACGTAATGATGAGGCAGACATCTACACTCACATCCGCCGAGACAACAACAGGTTTGTCTGGCATCAAGAATACGAAGACAAGATCATTCCGGGTTCAATGGGCAAAGCACCCATCGAGGCAAACCCGTGGCTTGTTCTTCGGTTCAACACTGTTGATGGTGAAGTCTATGGTCGTGGTCGGGTAGAGGAATTCATCGGGGATCTACGGTCTCTTGAAGCACTCTCTCAGGCACTCGTAGAAGGCTCTGCAGCAGCCGCTAAAGTTGTCTTCGTAGTATCACCCTCAAGCACCACCAAACCAGCCACGCTGGCCCAGGCAGGCAACGGTGCCATCGTTCAAGGAAGGCCGGATGACATTGGTGTCATTCAGGTTGGAAAGACTGCTGACTTCCGCACTGCATTTGAAATGATGCAGCAACTTGAACGTCGGTTGTCTGAAGCATTCCTCATCCTTTCTGTAAGGCAGTCCGAGAGGACAACTGCTGAAGAAGTACGGATGACCCAAATGGAACTGGAACAACAACTCGGTGGACTGTTTAGCTTGCTGACTACTGAGTTCCTTGTTCCGTATCTAAACCGTAAGCTCAATGTCTTCCAGAAGACTGGTCAGATTCCACGTCTGCCAAAGGACATTGTTAAGCCTACTATTGTTGCTGGTGTTAATGCACTGGGTCGAGGACAAGATCGAGAGAGTCTTGGTTCGTTCCTGCAGACCATTGCACAGACGATGGGGCCTGAAGCTCTTGCGAAATACATCAACAGTGATGAGGTAATCAAACGTCTTGCTGCTGCTCAAGGCATCGACGTATTGAACCTTGTCAAGAGTGTTGATGAGATGAAGCAGGAACAGATGGAGAACATGAACCTGCAGAAGGACATGATGCTTACTCAACAGATCGGTCAGTTGGCTAAGACGCCACTGATGGATCCAAGTAAAAACCCACAAGCAATGGAGATGATTAATGGACAAGGCAGCCCCCTCGCGGCCTCAGCGCCAGAAGAACAAGCCGGTGCCCCAGCCCCTATCGGCTGAGGATCGCGAACTCTTTGATGAGTCCGGCAACAAATACGCACCACGCACCAAGATCGGCAAACCGAGCATCGGTGTTCCCAATCGTGTGGAACGAGTTGGTCTTGGTAATCTTAAAGTAATCACTACGAATGGCTACACTGACGTACGACCCAACTGAAGCTCAAGACGGTGAATTCTCTACAGAAGAACTTGACTCACTAAAGGTGGGTGAAGCTCTTGAGGAACAACAGCAACAACTGCTTGCTGGTAAGTTCAAAGATGCAGAGGATCTTGAACAAGCCTACATTGAGCTGCAACGCAAGCTTGGCAATCGCGAAGCTGATACTGCTGAAGAAGAGCCTTCACAAGAAGAAGAGGTTCAAGACGAAGAAGTTGATGTCGACTTCCTAGAGCGTCTATGGCAAGAAGCACAGGATGAGTATTCACCAGAGACCCTTGAGGCTCTGCAGAACATGGATCCTACTGACCTTGCTCAGATGTACCTGGAGTATCGCTCACAGGTTGAGGAAGGTGGTGCTGTTGAAACCATCACTGCTGAAGATGTCAGCAACCTTCAAGGCATTGTCGGCGGTGAACAGCAGTACGGTCAGATGATGGCCTGGGCTCAGGAATCCCTGTCTGAGCAAGAGATCAACATGTACGACGCAGTAATGGAAAGGGGTGATCCTCTTGCCTGTTACTTTGCTGTGAATGCTCTTGCCTTCAGGTTCCAAGAAGCTCAAGGTTATGACGGTCAAATGTTGACTGGTAAAGCTCCATCTCAGGTTCAAGGGTTCCGTAGTCAAGCTGAACTTGTGCGTGCCATGAGTGATCCTCGCTACGACAATGACCCTGCGTACCGTGCAGATGTAGCCGCGAAGCTTGAGATGTCTGATCTCAATTTCTAAATGATGTTGGAAGAGTAAGCAATATAAAAGTCCTTTGCAATGAACTCATGCTTACTCTGACACTCACTCTTGCTTCTCTTGCATCATGGTATGGTTATCCATATCACGGGAATCGCACCGCTTCTGGTGAGATCTACAACATGCATTCCATGACTGCAGCACACCGCACCCTTCCATTTGGAACCAAGGTGCGGGTCTGCAATACCTCAAACAAACGGTGCGTTAATGTCCGTATCAATGATCGTGGACCTTTTATTCATGGTCGTGACATTGACCTTAGCCGTGCTGCTGCTGAGGCGATTGGATTGAGGAGTAAGGGTGTTGGTCAAGTTACTATTCAACGAATTAACTGATCATGAAAGGTAAAGGTGGTAAAGGCGGCGGCAAGAAAGGCTGCTGATGAAACCCGGTCTCTACGCCAACATCCACGCTAAACGTCTTCGCATCAAGAATGGTTCTGGTGAGAAGATGAGGAAGCCTGGATCGAGTGGTGCGCCGACTGCGGCACAATTTAAGAAAGCAGCAAAGACTGCGAAGAAGTAAGCAACGTACGTTCATCCTTGTAATTCTGGAGCCTCCCTCCAGTTTTTCTCGGACGCATAACGCCTGATCATGGAACGGGGGTCAGGTACTTCAATCCAGAACAATGACTCAAGTCGAGACGGATGCCCGTGTTCGGGAGCAGAAAGCTGCTGACAAGGAGCAGAAGCTGAAGTATCGCGGCGTTGCTTACACACCTAAAACTAAATAACTAAATGGAGCAGGGCACCTCAGAGTCGGACCCTGCTCTTATTGACTATTGGCCTTCTACGGAAGACAACCTTTAGTCATGACAGTCGGAGAGACGACAACAAAAACAACTTTAACGAACACATGTTTACTCATGTGATTCTCTAAGCGCTTAGAGAGAACGAGCACAAACTTCTCTCTTTACTATTGTGGCTAACACTACCGTAACTTCTATTGGTCGCGTAAATAATACGTCGGCCACTCCTCTTGCTCTTGGTACTGCTTACGATACCAAGTATGCAACTTATCTGAAGCTGTTCTCTGGCGAAATGTTCAAGGCGTATGAAAGCGCCACCATCGCCAAAGGCACTGTGCAAAGCCGTACCCTGAAGAATGGTAAGGCAATGCAGTTCATCTTCACGGGCCGCATGGAGGCTGCGTACCACGAACCCGGCACTCCGATCCTGGGTTCTGGTGATCCTCCGGTGGCCGAGAAGACCATCGTCTGTGACGACCTTCTCGTGAGTTCTGCCTTTGTATACGATCTCGATGAGACCCTGGCTCACTACAGCCTGCGTTCTGAGATCGCCGCTAAGATCGGCCACGCTCTGGCTGAAGCTTACGACAAGAAGATCTTCCGTCAGATCGCTAAGGCTGCTCGTGAAGCTCACCCCATCACTGCTGCTCCTGGCCCTGAGCCCGGCGGCTCTGTGATCCAACTGGGTGCCAATAAGGAATACGACGCTCAGGCCATTGTGGATGCCTTCTTTGAAGCTGCTTCCATCATGGATGAGAAGAACCTGCCCAAGCAGGGTCGTATGGCTGTGCTGGCTCCTCGTCAGTGAACTAAAAGTAACGCTGCTTTCGTCAGCAATGGCGATTGAAAAATCGGATGAATTCAGGGAAACCTAAGGCGCGAGCTATGGCAATCCTGAGCCAAGCCTCACACGATCTTGTGAGGAAGGTGCAACGACTAGGTGGTTTGGGAAGCGTCCCATGTAATACACCATTAGCGTCCGACATCCCTCGTGGATGATGATATAGTCTAGGCCATTAGAAATAATGGAATAACCTGATTACGCACTTGTAAGTCAAGTGGATAGCAACATCCTCAACCGTGACTTCGGCAACAACTCTGGTAGCCTGCAGTCCGGCGAAGGTCTCTATGAGATCGCTGGTATTCCTATCAAGCGTTCCAACAACCTCCCCTTCTTGGCTGGTAACATCTCTGCCGTCAACGGTGAGAACAACAACTACGCTGGTGACTTCAGCACCCACTGCGGTCTGATCTATCACAAAGATGCGGCTGGTGTGGTTGAGGCCATTGGTCCTCAAGTTCAAACCACTGGTTCTGACGTTCGCACCATGTATCAAGGCGACATCATTGTGGGTCGTCTTGCCATGGGTTGTGGCACCTTGAACCCTGCTGCTGCTATCGAACTGCAGTCGGCACGTTCCTGATAGTTGAGGTAATTACCAATGGCTGCTCAACCTTTTGACGGCGTTGGAGTTACCACTAGTGCAACGTTCTACCCTCGTCCTCCGATTGAACCCGGACGCGAGGGTGGGACTGTTGTCAGTGTGACTCGACTGACTGGCGGTACTGGTATCACTAACGGTGTAAAAGCTAGCACCGCTGATAACATCAACGGATCTGGCTGCACGATCAATGTCACTGTGACTGACGGTGTTGTTACTGAACAAGCTGTCAGTGCTGGTGGTGATGGTTACCGTAAGGGTGATGTTCTTACAGTGGCTGGCACAACTAGTGCAACGTTCCGCGTTGATACTGTTTCATATACCAACTGAGGTGACCAATGGCTAATCTTTCTGTTGCTGCTGGTGGTAACGGTGTTGCAGGTGTTGCTGATTTTGCAACACGCACCGTCACTGGCGCATACGGTACTGCCTATACCGACAATGGCAACCTGGCTGTTTCTGACAACCATGCTGTTCGTCGTTGTGTAGCACGTACCAGCAAGTCTGCACCTACGACTGCATCGAAGGTGTTCTCGGAGACCCAAGGTCTTCGTTTTGCATACTCTGGTGTTGAGTCGGATTCTCCGGCTCTGGACGCTAGCCGTACTGCTTGATTATTCGGGGGTCCGCTGTGGCCCCCCTCTTTTTTATCCATCGCATATAACATTTCTGTTATGCCGTTCCCTACCACTAACGCTCAGACTGAGCTTCAAGCTGTTAATGAAATTCTGGCGTCAGTTGGTCAGGCGCCTGTAACCACCCTTGATCAAACCAACCCGGACGTTGCGATTGCGTACGACACCCTTCAACAGGTGTCACGGGAGGTTCAGGCAGAAGGATGGACCTTTAATCGGGAGTATGAGTACCCGTTTACTCCCGACAATAATAACCAGATTCTTATTCCCAACAACGTACTGCAACTCGATCTGACACCGAGCTACAGAGATCGGGATGTTGTCCGTCGTAGTGGGAAGCTGTATGACCGTACTGCTCACTCGTACACATTCACTGAACAGGTACTATGTGATGTGGTGTGGTTGTTTGATTGGGTCGATCTTCCGACACCCATCAAAGACTACATCGTTGCACGAGCTGCAAGCATCACATCCTCACGAATTGTTGGTGACAGTACTCAGTACCAGATGCTGCAACAGAAAGAAGCATACACCCGTGCAATGGCTCTTGAGTATGAGTGCAACCAGGGAGACTATACGTTCTTTGGGCATCCACGCGGAGCCAACTACTACAACAGCTACGAACCCTATAAAGCCTTGTATCGCTGATGGCAAGTGTTACTCAATTAGTACCTAACTTCCTTGGTGGAGTTTCCAGACAACCAGATGACAAGAAGCTTCCAGGTCAGGTCAGAGAAGCGATCAATGCTTATGCAGATCCCACCTATGGTTTGTCGAAGCGTCCAGGAACCAAGTGGTTGGGAAACCTTTCCTCCACCACCAATGAATTCCAGAATGGTAAGTGGTTCTACATTAACAGAGACGATACTGAGAAGTACATCGGTGTCTTCTACGGAACCAACCTGAAGATCTGGAATGTAAATAACCCAACAGCGACAGTCACAGTTACCAACTCTGGTAGTAGCTATCTGACCTATGGCAGTTCCAACGCAAAGGACAGCCTCCAGATTCTGACTGTACAAGATACAACCATTGTTGCCAACAACAAGGTCACCGTCACAACCCAAGCAGCACCAAGCTTCACTGCAAAGTCAAAGGCAACCATCCGCCTTTACAGTGCGGAGTATGGTGCTGAGTATTACGTCAAAGTGGGGTCTGCTGCAGCTTATAGCTTCACCACAAAGAACACAGAAGACCCCGCTAATACTAACACAACCACCAATAAGGTCTTGAATGCAACTGACATTCTCGATCAGATCTTTACCAACATTTCCCTACCTGCTGGTGTCACCAAGACTAAATGCAAAGGTAGCATTGAACTCTCTGGGTCGTCTGCTTTCACCATTGAAGCTCGTGGTGGTATCAGCGGTGAAGAGTTGAGAGCTTTCCAAGACGAAGCCAATAACTTCTCTGAACTGCCTGCTGAAAGCGTTCAGGGTCGAGTCATCAAGATCAACAATACTGTTGCCAAAGAGGACTCCTACTACGCAACCTTCATTGCAGAGAACGGTGTCTCTGGTAAGGGTAGCTGGCAGGAGACCGTAGCACCGAATGTATCCAAAGGTTTGACTGCCTCCACCATGCCACATGAGCTGGTGAACACAGCACTTAACACCTTTGAACTTCGACCCATCACTTGGGAAGAGCGTCTTGTTGGTGACGATGATACCAATGAGCATCCAAGCTTTGTTGGCAAAAAGATTCAACAGGTGTTCTTCCACAACAACCGCCTTGGCTTTTTGACTGGTGACAATGTGTCAATGAGTCAAAGTGGTGAATTCTATAACTTCTATCACGTCTCTGCTCTTACTCAAGCAGATAACGATCCTATTGACATCAGTTGCTCCAGCTTGAGACCTGCTGTTCTTCACTCAGTGCTACCTGCTGCTCAGGGTCTGGTGATGTTCAGTAAGAGTCAGCAGTTCTTGATGTATTCCGATGATGGCATCCTGACCCCTAAGACATCAGTGATTAGGACCATCTCCAACTACGAAAATGAAGAGCTGATACCACCAGTAGACGTTGGTACAAACATGGTATTCCTGAGCAAGTCTCCAGGTTATACCCGTATCTACGCCATGGCTACTCGTGGTCAGCAAGAAAATCCTGATGTGTTGGACATTGGCCGAGTGGTTTCTGAATGGGTTCCTGATTCTGTAGCTGGTCTCATTGCATCGCCTCAGAACTCATTCTTTGCGATGTATGGCCCGTCTTCCCAATACGTGTACTTCTTCAGGACATACGTTGTTGGCGACGAAACTGCAATGCAGACATGGTTCAACTGGAAGATGCATGGCAATGTACAGTTCCTTAGTGTTGATAGTGATGATACATACATCGTCACGTACCAGTCTGGTCAGTACACCCTCTGCAAAGCAAACCTCACTCAGACCCCCGATGATGCCGTTCTACGGGCTGATAGCGGTCAAGTGGTACAACTATGCCTAGACCAGTATGCAACGCCTTCTAGCGTCTCCTACAACGCTACCACGAAGGTTAATCGTTGCTACCTCCGGTACAAAGACATTACTGGGCTGAGCCCTGCTGTGATCATTGCTGACCCAAACAACACTGGTGAGTCTGGCTTTACTGTGACCCCTACTCGTGGTAGTGACGGGACTGGCCCTTACTTTGAGTTTGTTGGTGATAATTACTCAGCACTTGCATCTACTGTGTATGTGGGCTTCAAGTATGACTTTGACATCCAACTTCCGACACTGTACTACCAGATTGGAGAGAACAGAGCAGACTACACAGCGAACCTCACGGTTTCTCGGGTTAAGTTCTCGGTTGGTCTTTCCAGCAATGTTGGCTTCAAGCTGAAAGCAAAAGGTCAGTCTGAATGGTACGACGTTCAATCCATCCAAGATGCTGACTACTACTTGGCAAATGACGTTCCGTTGAACGAACAGACTGTGTACACATTACCTATTCATCAACGTAATTCAAACTTTGATTTGAAAGTCTTTAGTGATTCACCATTCCCGATCTCTCTTACTTCGATGATGTGGGAAGGATCTTATTCACCACGATTCTATAGGAGGGCGTAATGGCTGATCCGTTAACTATTGGCCTTGGGCTCGGGATGGGTGTGCTCAGTGGTATCACTGGTGCTAGCTCTCAGAGAGAAGCAAGGCGTCTTGAGCAAGAACGAATCAATAAGCAATACAAGTATGACAAGAAGCTAGATAGGTTCACTTGGAATCAAACCAAGAGAGACTACAACTATCGACTAAGGGATGTTCAGAACCAGCGAGAGAATAACGAGTCAAACCTACAATACCTTGAAGAGACTGCTCGCCGTAATTACCAGTACGATCTTCAGATCCGTGAATTCGACTACAAGAATCAACTTCGCCAATACAAAGAGTCTGAACGCATCTACGGTCTCCAGCGTGGTGCAAATGCTCAAGCTGCAGCACTAGCTCGTCAAAGCGAAGAGAATCGTTATAACGAGATCATGAAGGGTATGGCATTTGAGCAGCAAGACATGCTTGTGAAGATGCTACAGGAAGAAGGTCAGTCCATTGCTCGTGGCGTTTCTGGACGTTCTGCATCAAAGCAAATTGCCTCAGTCATTGCTGGGTACGGTAGAAACCAGGCAATCCTTGAGGAAAGCGTTCTTAGTGCGAGCAGGGATTCTGCCTTGGCTATGCGCCAGATTGAGCAGGAGCGCTACCAAGCTGATCTCAATGCTGACTCACGTCGCATGCTGCAGCCTCTCAAGGCACCTGCACCGATGGCTCCTCTTGCTATGCCGCGTCCAAATCTTCTGGATCCTATGAAGCCAAAGCGTGGTCCACGTCCAATCAAAGGAACCAACACTGTTCAGGGTGCAAGCGGTTTCTCTGTTGCTTCAAACGTTATCAATGCTGGCTTAAGTGCCTACACAATGTTTGGCGGTAAATTTACCTAAGTAATTAAGAAATGGATCAAATCAAGTATCAAGGGTACGCCCGTGATCGAGGATTTAATCCGGTACAGTTCAGTATGGGCCGAGTTGATGCTATTGGTCAACAAGGCGACTCAATGCTACGGCAGATGAGAGATAACCAGCGTACTGAAATTGGTAATCGTGATGCATTCCTCCAAGCAACACAACGTGCTCAGGCACTAGAACGTGAAAACCGTCAAGCCAATTATGAGTTTGCACGGTCTTCGCGTAAGTCTTTCCAAGATGCTACTCTTCGTAATCAAGAGCGTCTTGTTACTGATGCCCAGCGGGCTCAGCAGAACTATGACAAGGATCTTACTAACCTTGCATTGCTTTCTAAGTTCTCAGATACCATCAGCAAGTCGCTTGTTGAATATCAAAAACAACGAGAAGAAGATCAGTACAACCAAGAAATCGTAAACAGCATGCTTGGGGCAAATCCCCAAGAAGCTGCTGCAGTTGAGGATGCGTACCAGCAACTTCGTGCTGGCGGTCAGCAGATCCAAGGTTTAGCTGACAAGCTTGAAGACAACGGAATGCCAGAAGAACTGGTTCAGTCAGTTCGTCAACAGTCTCGCACTAGCCCTGTTGTCAGTGCAAAGGCTGCGGCTGCAATGGCTCCTGCTGATTACTTCTCCTTTCTGGAAGAACGATTCTCCAGCGATGATCAGAACCGTATCACGGTTATGACTCCTAATGGTCCAATTGAGATTACTCCGATGAACCATAGCGGGTCTGCACAACGTGAAGCAGTTATGCGTGCGTTGTTGCCGATCTTCCTTAAAGAGAAGGGTCTATATGGAATGAAGGCGTCCTTCTTGGCTCCGGCTTTGTTGGAGATGAGAAAGACAGAACTTAACTTCCTAAATCAAGAAGCGCGTGCTTTCTCTGTTGCTCTAAACAAACAACGTGCTGATGAAGCAAACGTATTGTTTGAGACAGAGGTTCAGACTAATCCTACTCAAGCATGGACTAATTACCTTGAGTCCATGAAGGGTGTGAAGGATAGTGATGGTGTACGTCTGGGGTATGCAGGTGGTTTCCAAAAGGCAATGGAGCGTCTCCGTGATCTTGGTGACGTAGCTGCTGTTGAAGCTATTCGCGATAGTCCCCACCCAATTGTCAAAGGCAAAACGTGGGGCCAGGTCCGTGGTGATGACTTTAACGACGTTCTTGAGGAAATCAACAACGATATCTTTGCTCGCGACAAGAACCAAGAAGCTCGCTTCCAAATGGAGGGGGACAAGCTTGCACGGGAGATCATTGCTGACTGGGATAAGAACCCACCGTCTGAAGCAGATGCAGAGGCTGTTATCAAGGCTCATACTGCTAAGTACGGTCCCAACAGTGATCTTCAGAACTGGGCTTCTAAATACACTGTGGAGGCCATTGATGAAGCAGCAACTCGCAAGAACCTTGATGAGCTGATTCGTCAAGGTATCCCCATCCCACCTCAGGATCTTATCGGTCTTCCAAAGGAGATCCAAGATTCATATCGCGGCTATGTTCAAAAGGCTGACGACGCGATGAAGAGCGGTGGTGGCGACACCGCGATGAATTACATCAAAGAGAAGATTGAGGCACGAGCACAATGGTCTGCTGCTAAAGGTAATCCTAAAGACCCATCCATCGGCCTTGCTGTTGCTGCTGCCCAGCGGGAGCTGCAACGTCTTATCTCTGAGAATCTTGCTGGAGGCCAATCTCCTCAAGAAGCTGTACAAAATGCCCTTAAGGCTGTAGAGACTATTGTTGATGATCCTAAGGGTCGTTATCAGTACAATCAAGATAAGCCTGGTGGTGAGGGCTTTGCAAGCTTCAACATCACTCCCAGCGTTGCAGGTACAGCAGAAGCTGCTCGACGCCGTGCATACCTCAAGTCTAAGGTAGAAGGTGGTGGTAATGCTGCTATTTCTACGTTCCAACTTATCCCTGCACCCATCCTAAAGCAGACTGCAGACAGCTTCTTCCTGAACAAGCGTCTTGTTATCCCACCGATTGCTGATGAAATCTCTCGGCTTTACGCTGGTAGGATCAGTCCACTTGCTGTTCTCAACGAACAAATCAATCTCTATAACCGTACTGCTACAAACAAGCTGAAGCCAATCACTGTTGTTGATGCAGGTGGTGGTGATGCTGGCTCACCTATGTCCCCACGTATGCGTGAGATCATGCGTCAGCTCCAGTATATGCCAACTCGTGAGACCGTTAATCGTGTCTCCATGGTCAGCGGTTCAGCCCCTAAATATGTCAGGCAAGGCCCTGAGGGCTTCAATGACGTGATGAGCATGGTTGTAACCATGGGCCATCCACACCCTGCTCTAGCAGCCGCACAGTGGGCTCTGGAGACTGGATATGGAAAGTCTCAACTAGCTACCGGTCAGAACAACCTATTTGGTTTCCGCTCTTACGATCCGAAGAGTAATGGTTGGCGAGCCTACAACAGCCACACTGAATCCGTTCGAGCTTACGTCGATAACATCACCAAGAATTCACGTTACGCTGCAGTCCTTAAAGCAAAAACACCACGAGAAGCTGCAATTGCTGTAGCTGCTGCTGGTTACGCTGGAGGAGAAGCCGCATACCCGAACAAACTCATTCGTGTTATGCGAGAGAACGGAATCAATCCTGATGTTCCGTATGTCAACCCAACGGGTAATCAATGGCATGCCCCAGGTGTAGCTAATACAAAACTCAGCAATGCCATCGGCAAGCAGCTTCTGTCCCAGATGCAGAAGACAAGTGGTTTTGGTTCACAAGAATCTTTCCGACGTAAACCCCACGAAGGAAATGACTATGCAGTGGTTCAAGGTTCTCGTATGAGCCTTAAGCAACCAGCACGTGTTGTTGATGTCATCTCTGAACGTGACCCTAACCACGGTGGTTACGGCGGTATGGTCGAGATCGAATTCCCTGATGGTGCTCGTGCTCGTGTAGCACACCTGTCAAAGGTCAAAGTAAAGCCCGGTGATGTAATCCCTGCCAAGAAGGTATTTGCCCTTACTGGTGGTGCTCCTGGTACGCCTGGAGCTGGACGATCCACTGGCCCTCATGTACATCTTGAAATGTTGACGACTGCACGCGGTCGCAATGAAACAACTAAAGGCAAGGCAGATCCAACTGCAATTGCTCCTCGCTTTTACATCGATAGCTAATTATGCCTTACGATCCTCTTAATTTCGCCAATAAGCCTGATTACCTTTCCGATATTCCTAAAGACGAATACGCGCTTCAGTTGGCTGAAGAGGAACTAAAGGCAGATCAGGCTCAACTCGGTGAACTCAATAAAGCACAGCAGAACGTTGATCAGCAGAATAAACAGCAAGAAGCTGATCAACAACAGCAAGACGCCAAAGCCCAGGCAATGGAGTCTGAGTCATCAGCTCTAAATATTGGGGAGAACATCAAGAACAACATCTCCAATGCTTTTGAAGTTCCTACCGCCCTTGTCGGTGGCTTCATTGATTTTGCAGAAGATATTGGAAATCGGACTGGAGCCAAATGGCTTGACCTTGATGACCGAATTGAACCGCAGAACCGAACTGAATACGGTAAAGCTCTACGTAGCATTGTGAGTGTTGTTGGACCTAACCTCGTAGGTCTATTGACACTGAAACGTGGTGTCAACGGATTTGCTAAAAACTGGGCTGGTATCAGCCAACTGACAAAGCTAAATGCTCCTACCAAAGCTGGTCTTGACATTGCTGCTAGTGCGGGTATCGGTGTTGCTGTTGATGCGGTATCTCGCGAATCTGAAGACCGAAACCTTACGGGTACTCTAAAGGAAGAGTTTCCGTCAGTCTTTGGTTGGATTCCTGACAACATAGCTACGCTTGATACTGACTCACCAGATGTTAAGCGTAAGAAGAACATTCTAGAAGGATTTGGTCTAGGTGGAATCCTTGATGGTGTTGGCTATTTGGCTAAGGCTGCGAAGCCAATGGTCAAAGGTTTACTGCCCGGAACCAAGATCGTTCCATTGGACGACACCGCTAAGGCATCAATCGCTAGGGAAGCTGAGCAGGTCAAGCCTCTTACAGGTAATCCTGCTGTTGATTACGTAGGACGGAACGTTGAAGCTCGTGAAGCTCATGAGGCAGCTTCTGTGATAGATGAGTTCCAACGTAACCCAGACCCACAAAACCCGACACCACGTATGAATCCTGATCTCTTTAATAAGCATGAGACAGGTATTTCTGGTATTCGTCCAAATGCTGTTCGCAGGGGCATGGTGGATGCTGGTCGTATCCACACCAACACTGACACTGTAAATGGTGTTATCGAGAACATCGTTTCAGAGCCAGCTCTTCGTGAAGGTCTCGATGCTGCATCTCAAGGTAAACGTCCTGTTATTGAGATGGTTGCTAGGGGAATCCGCGAGTCAGGTAAGTTCAAAGCTGTCACTCAGCTTGGTAAAGAAATCGACCCTCGCACGATGGACGAGGGGATGCTTTCGATGTACAAGCAGATCATTGATCCCAATAATAAGCTTGACGATATCAGCGATGTATTTATCGATGAGAAGTTCATCAACAATAACTTCAAAGTCGATGGTAAGGGTATTGAGCAGATTACCGACCGAGCCTACACCACTTCAATGCTTGCCGTTCGGCGGTTGATGGACGACTATATGAGCGCTGAGAATGCCAAAGCAGCGGCTCTGACTATCAACAGCGTTGCTGGTGAAGTGACTGATCTTGCTCATGGTGTCAAGATCTTTGGTAATGAGATTGATACCAGCGAAGTGCAGCAACGTATTCTTGATAAAGTTGAATTCTTGCTGAATGAGACATGGGTTAACTCCTATGCTTCTGGTATGGCTCTCCGCAATAAAGGCTTTTGGGCTCAAGCTAAGAACGTTGCTGATCTTGGACGTATCGCTAAAGAAGCCCACGCTGATATTACCGACAAGTTTGCCAAGAAAGCAGCTCAGAACAAGGAGTTCGTCGATAACCTTAGAACCATCTCAAGGGAAAATCCTGAGTATCTCAAGCCCTTGATGGAGGCATACGACCTTACCAATGGTGATGTCCGTACGATATCTGCCCTCAATGGTTGGTTCAACAAGCATCTCAACCCTGCTGGTCTGATCACTAAAGGTTTTATCGATAATGACCCCAGCATGCCAAACTTTGTCCAGCAGGGTCTTTGGAGCACGATTTATAACTCCATCCTTTCTGCATCCAGCACGTTTACCATTGCATGGTTTGGTAACGCAGCTCTGATTGTCTCAAAGCCATTTACTCAACTGCTAGGTACTGGTCTTGATCACAAGCAACTACAGCGCTGGTGGGTTCAATACGGAGCTTTTGGTGACTCATTCCAGAATGCAATGAGCTACGCCCGTCTTCAGACACAAAAGATCATGGATGATCCGGTCAAGTACGGAAACATTGATCGTCCAGACTTTGCAATCATGGATGAAGATCGGTGGATGGTACTTGAAAACATTGCCAGTGCTAGAGCTGCTAAAGGTGAAAGCGGTCCTATGCATATGTACCGACTCGCCAAGGCCCTACGTGATTTCAATAACTCCAAATGGGTTCGCTACAGTGCCAACCTTATGTCCAGCGGTGACGCCTTCACACGTGCATTCTTAGGATCTGCCCAAGCCCGAGCACGAGCTTACACTGATCTTCTTGACCAAGGTGGTGATATCACTGAAGCTTCACTAAAGCAGACTTCAGAACGCATCTACAAAGAGATGTTCGACCAGGATGGCATCATCCGGGATGAAGTAGTCGACTTCCAAACTAAGGAAATCGCTATGTCCCTGGACAACCCTGTCTCCAATGCTGTGACTGGTCTGACCACAGCTATGCCCATCCTTAAGCCATTCATCCTGTTCCCAAGGACAACCACGAACATGCTTGGCATGGGCTTCAGATATTCACCGTTAGGTGTTCTGCATAAGGACTTCCTGATGGCGGTTCGTCCTACTCAGGCAACCAAGGAGCAGATTGCAGAGTTTATGGCTGCCCGTGGCATCACGAACTACAGCTATAACGACTGGCTTGACGCTGCCGCTGAAACTCGTGGCCGTGTTGCTACTGGTGCAATTGCATTGTTTGGAGCTAATCAGTTGCTCCTTCAGGGTGCTTTGACCGGCAGCCCGCCTGCTGACAAAGAACAGCGCCGCTCTATGGAAAAGGCCATGGGTGGTGCTTACTGGAACTCAGTCAAGATCGGGAACCAGTGGTATAGCCACCAGTGGATGGGACCAATGTCCAGCGTCCTCACCATGGCTGCTGATACTGCAAACCTATTCTGGGCTAATCCTAATGAGGGCATTCTTGAGAACATCCATGGAAAGATCCTCTATTCTGTTGGCCTGAACATTACGAATAAATCGTGGACACAAGGTCTAGCTTCTTTCTTTGACCTTACCAGTGGCAACAAAGCCGCTCTTAACCGCTGGATTGCTAACACTGGTAATTCGATCATCCCCTTTGCTGGTGCTCGCGGTCAAGTAAGCCGCATCTACGATCCTGCATTGCGTGAAGTCGAGGACGACATCGGTCAACTCATGCGTAATCGCAACTCTCTACTGGATATCTTTGATCCTAATGGGAAGCTGCCGTATTCACGGGACATCATGGATGGTTCTATCCTTAACAACCATAACCTTCTTGTCCGTCTTCTGAATGCCTCGACTCCAATCAAGGTCAATACAGACAAGATGACACCAGGCCGTCAGCTTCTGATTGATGCTGGTTATAACGCTGTCCCATCGCTCACTAAATACCACGGTAGCCCTGAGAAGTATACGCATGAGCAACGCAGTAAGCTTGCTGGCTACATGGGTATCTATGGCAATATCGAGGGTCAACTAGAAGAGCTTACGAAGAAGCCGTGGGTGCAGCAGGAGCTTGCTGCAATCAAGGATGCCCGGATGAAGAATATCGAGAGCAAAGAGCTTGACTTCGGTAAGGGTAATCTCCACCGAGAGATTGACCGTATCTTCCTCCAAGCTAAGCAGTTTGCTGAATCTAAGCTTCTCAACGAGAATCCACAGATGCGTGCACCAGGCTTTGCTAAAGGCTCTCGGGAGATGCAGCTACGCACTGGTCAAAATATTCAAAAGGTTATCAACTTCCACAGACAAGGTAGTTAAAGTAAATGGCTGTCACTCAGAATACCTACACAGGGGACGGAACCACCGTCCTCTTTTCTTTTACCTTTCCATATCTAGAAACTACCGACATCAAGGTCTCCTTGAACGGTACGCTTACAACTGCATACACCTTAGCCAACGCTACCACGATCCAGTTCAATACGGCTCCTGCTAATGGAGCTGCTATTCGGATCTACAGGTCAACAGCTAACGATAATCTTGCAGCTACCTTCTATCCAGGTTCTGCAATCCGCTCACAAGACCTGAACGATAACTTTACGCAGAACCTGTACGTCAACCAAGAAGTTCTCAACTATTCGGTACTAGACGCAGGCAATGTTACTTTGCAGGCGAACTATACCTTCACTGGTACAGTAAGCGGCCAAGTGCCCACTCAAAACAGTCACTTTGCTACTAAGCAATATGTAGATGCGCTTGCCTTTAGTGCAACCGGTATTGCTGATGGTGATAAAGGTGATATCACTGTATCTTCTTCTGGTGCAGTCTGGACTATTGACAACGGTGCAATCACTGCAGCAAAGCTAGCAGAGTCATATTTGACTGCGGCCACCGCAGCATCTACTTATCTGACTGCGGCCACCGCAGCATCTACTTATCTGACAATCACCAATGCTTCTAGCAACTATGCTGCAAAACCAACGATTACTACTACCGCTGTCAACAAGACGCTGATTGCTGGTGAGGTATGTAGCGTCACCGCTGATGGACTTGTAATTACGCTACCTGCAACACCTACGGCTGGTATGACGGTGACAGTTGGGGTTGGCAATGCTATCAGCAATACAAGCATTGGCAGAAATGGTAGTCCAATTATGGGTATTGCAGAAGACCTGATCATCAACTCAGGCAACACATCGGTTACATTTATCTACATTGATAGCAGCATTGGCTGGAGGATCATCTAATGAGTACAATCTCACAATTCTTTGCTGGAGCCACTTCCAACATCTATCCACTGAGTGGCCGTTTTGGTACTGGCAATATCCAGTTCTTTATTTCTAATGGTACATTTACTGTCCCTGCTAATACTACGACCGTAAGGGTTCGATTGTGGGGTGGTGGTGGTGGTACCACTTCTGGTGGTACAAGTTCTTTCGGTGCATACTGCTCTGCTACTGGTGGGTCAAGTGCTATCAGTTCCCCTGGGGCTCTTGGTGGTTCCGGTTCTGGCGGTGATATCAACTTCACAGGCGGTACTGGAGGAAGTTCAAATGCCGTCAACGCGGCTGGTGGTGGTGGTGGCGCTGCAAATTTGTATGGAAATGGTGGTAACGGTAGCCTCAATAATGGTGCTTCAGGATTCAGCGGTGGTGGTGGCGGTTCTACTAGCACAGCCAGTACTCCGGGATATGCTGGTGGAGCTGGCCTTATTGGTTTCGGTGGTATTCCAGCCGCAAGCGCAACAGTTTTTGCGAAGTCACCAGATGGATTAGTTCTTGGAACAAACTCCATTGACCTTATCGGCTGTGGTGGAGGCGGTAGCGGTTCAGGTCACACTGGGTCTGCTTGGTCAGGTACACCTGGCATTAACGGTGGTGGTGGTGGTGGTTCAGGCAGTTCTTCTACTTATCTTGCTGGTGGGTTCCCTGGTGGAGGTATGGGCTCCTATGGCGTCAGTTACGGCGGCAATGGCGGTGGTGGTTTTAGCTTAAAAACAATCACTGGTCTTACTCCTGGTGCATCTATTGCCGTAACTGTTGGTGCAGGTGGATCTCAAAATACTATCGGCCAAGGTCTTGTTATTGTCGAGTGGTAACTAATTATGAAATACGCACGTCTATCAACCGAAGGGGTTGTTATTGAGGTCTTCACACCTCCTACTGGATTTAGCATCCCAGATTGTTTCCACCCCATTATTGCTTCTCAGTTCCAAGCGTGTCCTGAGGAAGTCGACCAAAACTGGACCCTTGAACCAGATGGTTCGTTTACTGCACCCATTACCCCTGAAGAATAATGTCTACCACATACAACATTAAAAACAACGCATACGTTGACCACGTTGAACCTCTAGGTATTCCTACTGTTGATCCACAGTTGTGGACTACATATCGTCAAGCACTGCGTGATGTACCTACTCAACAGGGATTCCCTCGGGACATTAATTGGCCACCTGAACCTACTACTTAATTAACATCATGGCTAAAGCATACGATCCTAAAATTTCTTCTGTAGCTAAGGTGCAATACTGTGCGCCTACGAGCGCCTCGCGTGCTTTTATTTATCCATATCCTGGTACAACTCTCACTGAACTTTGCCCCAAAGGTTCAACTTGTGAGCCTGGTACTCTTGATGATGATGGTACATACGCAGGAGCCTGGGCTTAATACTTAATCATTCACCCTTATGTCAAACATTTCGGCTGGTCGTTATTCGGCCAAGCAAGTTGAGTCGGGTCTCAGTGTACCCGAACATGACTATATCAGCCTTACCAATGATGCCAACGGCAACCCCACCACTGTTGTCTACCGTGCAGGTGGTTCTAGTGGTCAAATTGTTGCTACTGTCAACATGACATACGATGCTAATGGTTATCTCGTTGGAGTTACCAGGGTCTCGTAATGTTTCGCTTTAATCCAGTAACTGGGTGTTTTTCTTTTGCACCACAGGCTGCTCCACCTGGACCTAAAGGTGAAACTGGAGAACCTGGATACGATGGTGAGCAAGGTCCACAAGGTCCTCAAGGGGAACGTGGACCCAAAGGAGATACAGGCGATCCTGGACCCACAGGAGCCCCTGGAAGGGATGGTAATGATGGCGTAGGTATCCTTAGCGGTACAACACCCCCATCCCCCTTCCTGGGCTCGGTAGGTGCCTTTTATATTGATTATGCTCACTGGACAATATACGGACCAAAAACCGCTGATGGTTGGCCGTTAGGTGTATCAATGATAGGCCCTAAAGGTGACCCAGGCTTAGATGGTCTAGATGGTCAACCTGGAGAATGTGGTCCACAAGGTATACAAGGTATACAAGGTCCACAAGGTAATCCTGGCCCTCAAGGCCCTATTGGTCCTCCTGGTCCTCAAGGTGCTCCTGGGAGAATTCATTACACCAGTGATTCTGATGACTTCTCTCAGCGTGGTTGGGTATCTGCTGGTATTACTGTACAGCACAACTAACTACTATGCCATACGTTTTAAACCCATTTACTAATAACTTTGATGTAGCTGGTGCAGCGGGTCCTGCAGGTCCTCAAGGTCCAGCGGGTCCAACAGGACCGCAGGGTCCTGCAGGTCAAGGTGTGCCCACCGGAGGTACAACTGGTCAAGTACTTACTAAGACCAGTAGCACTAATTACGACACTTATTGGGCTACACCTAGTGGTGGCGGCGGTTCAGTAGGCATCGACCCTGTAATTGCTTCTATGATTTTCTAATATGGCTGCACCTAATCTTAAATCCCCTACTACTATTACAGGGAAAACAGCTAGATATGCTGTTACTACAAGTCTTGCTAATGCGTTAGCCAATAGCGCTGCAAGCAATAAAGTTCTCAAGATCAACAGTATCTTCTGCGCCAACGTCGATGGTGTGAACGCTGCGGACATCAGTGTGAGCATTTACGACGGCTCGACGGATCGCTACATCGCTAGAACCATCACGGTGCCTGCTGATGCTACGCAAGTGCTGAGCACCAAAGAGACCTACTTCTATCTGGAGGAAGGCGACAGCATCCGTGCCTTGGCAAGTGCAGCTAGCGACCTAGAGCTGGTGATCGGCTACGAGGAGATCTCCTGATGAGACTTGGGTTGATTGGCGGCACAGATAACAAGCGCACCAGCGGGGTGTACCAGCCCGAGGACGTGGTGGCGCTGCAAGATGCCAAAAAATACATCAGTTGCTTTGGTTATGACGGTGTTTTCAACGCCCTCACCAGCTCTGGCACAGAAGAGGGTTTCGATGTCAGCCGCGATGGTCGCTATGTCTACGTTGCCGTACGTGGTACGCGACTGACTGCCACCATCTTTCAGTACGAATGCACAACACCTTGGGATCTCTCCACGATCACCTACTCCAGCAAAAGCCTAGTGGTCGGTGATTACGACAATAACTGCAGTGGCATTGCAATTAGCGATGACGGCACTCGTTTGTTTTTCACGGGGTACGCTGTAGACACTGTGTGGTCCTGCACGCTCGCAACACCTTATGACCTAGCAACGGCAACGGTTGATGTTAAAAAGTCTTATGTAGGCACGCAAGACGCTACTCCTCAAAGCATCTTCTTTGGTGACAGTGGTACCAAGATGTATATCATGGGTGCCACCAATGATCGTGTCTATCAATACAATCTAACAACAGCTTGGGATGTCACAACTGCAAGTTATTCAAACAACAGCCTACTGGTGACTTCGCAAGAGGCGACGCCATTTGGATTATTCTTTGGTGACAGCGGCACCAAGTTGTATGTTGTCGGAACAACCACAGATACCGTATATCAATACACCCTAACAACTGCCTGGGACATTAGCACCGCATCTTATGCCAGCATTAGTTTTAGCGTTACCACGCAAGAAGCAACCCCACGCGCACTGTTCTTTAAGCCAGATGGCACAAAAATGTATGTGCTTGGTCAAACTGGCGATGATGTAAACGAATACGATCTGAGCACCGCTTGGAATGTCAGCACTGCATCTTTTGTGCGTGCATCCGCAGCGGTTGGCGAAGCAACTCCTACAGGATTATGGTTCAAGGATGACGGGACCAAGATGTATGTCACTGGACAGACCAATGACACCGTTAGAGAGTTTTCTTTATCAACCGCTTGGAATGTATCAACGATTTCATTTGTACAGTCACTGTCTATTGGATTTGATACTGCGTCAACTGGCGTAACCTTCAAAGATGATGGCACGAAGCTTTATACCGTTGGCACGGCAAATGATACTGTGTATGAGATTCAACTTGATACGGCTTGGAATATTAGCACTGCTAAAGGCTTTGTTTATGTAGGCGGAACAGAGACCGCCCCCCGTGGTATTCACATTAACAGTGATGGTACATTGTTATTTCTTGCGGGTGACTCGAACAACATTCGCAAGTACACATTAAGCACTGCTTATGAACTGGGTACTGCAACCCTTTCGCAGAGTTTTGCTTTGACTGGGCCGTTTGGCGTTCATGTTTTTGCGGATGGCTTACGCATTTACGCGACAGTAGATGGTGGCGGCACAAGTCCAGCGGGCGGCAGGCAGGTACGTCAAATCACATTGACCTCCCCCAATAATCTAACAACCGCCAGCACTAGCACTGTTGAGTTGATACCACTGTATGGACTTACTGGCGCATCAACAACCCCCTGGGGCATTCGCGTTTCCCCCGATGGCACCCGCATGTTTGTGCTATCGGACAACGTGCAGGGTATGTATCAATTCTCGCTGAGGTTTGCATGATGCTGTACTCCTTCCAAGGCTCACGTCCTGAGCTATTGCCATTTCGTATTACACTACCGAATGGTTTTACACGCACTGATCCAGATACGTTCACTGAAGACGAGATTGCTTTAGCTGGTTTTTCTGGTCCATATGAACAGCCAGACTATAATCGAGTCACACAGGAGTTAGTTTGGTCAAATGGTACTTATAACATTATTGATAAACCACCAGAATCGCAACCTGTCTCCCCTGACCTTAACACCGTAGCTAATGGCATTTTAGCTGCTGCGGCATCTGGTGATTCCGAGTCGTTGGCTGAAATTTTAAAACTTCTAATCTCACTTAAGAGTATTTAGTTATGATCACCATTCTTGGTATAAAAGTGTCCTATGAGGCACTTGCATTCTTTGCTCTTTTCATTGGCTCCGAAATCATCGGTGCTTCTAAGCTGCGTGAAAACAGCATTGTTCAAGTCCTGCTGCGTGGTATCGAGGCAATCAAGCCTCATCGCACTGAGGATGACAAGATCCAACGTATTAAGGATACCTTCAAATGAGTATCAAACTCCTTGACGTTATTAAAAACTACAAGGGGTTACCTCATCAAAAGCAAGCCATCGAGGCTCTAGAGCGTCTTTTAGGGTCTTATGGCTTGTCTAATGATGCGGAGTGGGTAAAGATCTGGCGTACACCTACTCCGGTACCTCCTCAACAATTCACTAACACCTGGGAAGGTATTGAAGCTGCTGCACGTGCTGCAGGTGCTAAGTTCCCAGAAGTAGTTGCTGCTCAATGGGCTCTCGAATCAGCCTTTGGTACTGCATTAAGCGGTAAGAATAACTATTTTGGTATCAAAGGTAGTGGTACTGTAAAAACTACCTGGGAAGACTACGGTTACGGTCCAGTAACAATTAAGGCATCATTTAAGGACTTCGCAACCCCTTACGACTGTGTAGAACACCTTGTTACTCAGTGGTATAAGGACTACAAAGGCTATAAAGGCGTCAATCGAGCCACCTCCCGTGAAGATTGTGCATACCTCCTGAAGAAGGAAGGTTATGCCACAGATCCTGTTTACGCACAGAAGTTGATTCGATTGATGGAGCAACATGATTGAAGCAGCCGTATCTGCTGCTATTGCTGCAATCACTGCAATGGTAGCCCTTTCCACACGACTAAACAACAAGATCGTGGAAGTCGATTCGCGGATTGACAAAGTAGAACTGCGTGTAGCTGAGCACTACGTGCAGAAACAAGAACTCTCCTCAGCACTTCAGAAGATGGAGGATCACATGATCCGCATCGAGAATAAGCTGGACCAAATTGTTTTGAGAAATGGCTAAAAAAGTAAAGGCCACTGAAGATACCTTTAACGAACTCCATAACCTTGTCACTGCAGAACTCATCAGCCGCATCAAATCCGGTGAGGCATCCACTGCAGACCTTAAAGCAGCCTGTGATTGGCTTGCAAAGAATGACATCACTGGAGTTGCAATGGAAGGTTCCCCTCTTGATCAACTTGTCAACATCCTCCCCAAGGTTGATCCAGAACTAGTTCGGAGTCGAATGAATGGCACGCGATTGGAAAAAAGAGTATAGAGACCGTGCTGAATACCTGAAGTCATACCGTCGTGCTCATAAAAAACAAGATGCAGCACGAGCAAGAGCACGTCGATCAATGGGTGACATTCCTAGTGGTTATGAAGTCGACCACAAAGATAATAATCCAATGAATAACTCCCGTGAGAACCTGAAGATTGTTCCACGTAAAGCTAACCGTGCAAAGGGAGCACGTAAGACGAACGCTCAACGGTAATGACTACAAAACCCTGCAGGCAGTGCGGGGTTGAGAAGAGTCTATCGCAATTTAGATCAAGTAATACCAAGCATGGGTATTACCAGACCTGCAAAGAATGTTGCAAGGCTAAGGCATCACCCGAGCAGATCGCCTTTTACTACTGGAAATCTAAGTTAAAGAAAGCATACAATCTTACTCCAGATCAGTACTATTCCATGCTGAAAGATCAGCACGGTGGCTGCGCTATTTGCGGTACAACCAATCCTGGGGCAAAAAAGTCGTACTTCTGTGTAGATCACTGCCATCATACCGGAATGGTTCGTGGTCTTTTGTGTACATCTTGCAACATCGGAATAGGTAATCTTAAGGATTCAAGAATGTTACTTCAAAACGCTCTCAAGTATCTAGATGGAAAACCCACAAGTGATGATGCAAACCCTTCAAGCACTCCGCTCCAGCGAGGCAAAGAGGATGTGGAGGGATTGGATTTATGAGCGAGATAACTTTCAATGCGTCTACTGCGGCTCTTCAGACAACCTCACTATTGACCACTGCCGCCCAAAATCAAAGGGGGGGCAAACACTCTCTTCAAACTGCGTTACCGCTTGTCGTTCCTGTAATCAGAGTAAAGGTAGCAGTAACTGGCTCCAATGGATGAGAGCCACCTTCGGTGAAAACCCCAACAAAGAACAGCTTATTCTCTCTTGGATTAATTAATTATGGCACCTAAGAAGCCCACTATGCTGCAACGTCAACGCGCTCTTCGTAAGCAGCAACAACAAACCAAACAGCAGTCTGCTAAGCAGCTACCACCAAAGGGACAGTCGTCTGCTAATTCACGTCAAGCTCGTGGTCAACGTACAGCCACGGCTAAAGCCCAAGCAGCCAACCAGCAACGAGTGATTGCTCGTGGCATGGAAGGTTTTATCCGACGCGGTAAAGCTCAAGATAAACTCGATGCTGCAGCTAAGGGTACTCAAGGTACGGGTACTCGTACTGCAGGAGCGGGCGGTGGACTTGCTAAGCGTCAATCCTCAGCAGTTACCCAGCGCACTAGCGGCAAGCCTGCTACCCAAGGTGGACGTGTGACTCCTTCTGCTTCTGGTCAAACTTCCTCTAATCGTGTTCAGCAGGTTCGTGTCCGCGATCTTGGCAGCACCAAGCCGAGTGCTATGTCTGGCAGCGGTTCTCGTGCCCTTCCTCCGGGGCGTGCTGGGGGTGGACTTGCCAGAGTTGGCAGTGCTGCAGCTTCCGCAGCCAAGAATCTCCCCAAAGCAGCTAAGTTTGCAACTGGTCTTAAGAATGGTTTGATCTCCGCCGCCCTTTACGAAGGTGGTTCACGTGCAATTGAGGCAGGTGTTGGCGCATACAAAAATGCAATCCGCACTGAACGTGGTCAACAGGCTGCATCTTCCGGTCAATCTGGTCGATACGTGCCAGGCAAGCAGCAATCTCGTGGTGGTATGGGTGGCGTTAGCAACATTCCTCCTGGTGAAGGGCCACGTAACAACCCTAATTATGGCAAGCCTGCCTCTAAACCCAAACGTTCTTCTACCCAATCCGGGGGTGGTTCCACTCAATCCCGGAGTGGTGGTGGAGGTGGTGGCACTTCTCGTCCTGCATCACCACGTCCTCAGTCTGGTCCTGCCCCCAATGCAGGCATGAAGAACCAGGATCCCAAGTTCCGCGGCAACGTCTTTGAAAAGACCTTTGGCTACAAGCCTGGTCAAGCTCCTGATCAACAGAAGGCTCGCTTTAAGAGCGTAGACAATAAGTTCGGTCAAGACTCCGGCTACGAAACCAAGACCAAGGTTGACGGCAGCAAGTATGACGACAAAAAACCTGACATGAAGAAGGTTAAAGACTATGACCGCCTTCGTCGTAAGTACTACGACTGATTCATAACACTCGCTGAGAGGCCCCCAGGAGCGTCTGTAGGGCCTCTCTTTTCTTATTTAGGTACAATCTACTTTATCAATGAAAGTATGCCGCTCTTGCGGCACAGAACGGTCACTTACGGAATTTTCTAAAAATAAAAACTCTTCAGACGGTCACCAGCATTGGTGCAAGCAGTGCATGAATGAGCGCAAATTGGTTCGCGAATACGGAATCACTCAGGATCAATACAACATACTTCTTGAGGTTCAACATAGTAAGTGCAAACTGTGCGGCAAAACCGATTCAGGTCGGAAAGATAAGGGTCGTCTCGTAGTTGATCACGACCATACTACAGGCAAAGTCAGAGGACTTCTATGCCACCCATGTAATGTAAGCCTAGGTTTAATGAATGACAACCCGGAACTCCTCGAAAGAGCAGCACAATACCTTAGAGCTTCTCAAATCAGATTTTAAATTCTTCCTCCAAGCAATTTGGGCACAATTAGATCTCCCATCACCTACACGCGCTCAGTACGCAATCGCTGATTATCTTCAATACGGACCCAAGCGTTTGATGGTGCAGGCATTTCGAGGGGTTGGTAAGTCGTGGATCACTGCTGCTTTTGTTCTTTGGACGCTGTTCAAAGATAACGACAAGAAAGTGATGGTGATCAGTGCTAGCAAAGAACGTGCCGACAACTTCAGTATCTTTTGTCAGAAGCTAATTGTCGAAACCCCATGGCTGCAGCACATGCAACCTAAATCAGACACGGCTCGGTGGTCTCGAATTAGCTTTGACATTAACTGTGCGCCTCACCAAGCACCATCCGTTAAAAGCGTAGGTGTGACTGGTCAGTTGACTGGTTCTCGTGCAGATCTAATGATTCTTGACGACGTTGAAGTTCCGTCCAATAGTCTTACGGAAATGATGCGGGAGAAACTCCTGCAGCTTTGTACAGAAGCGGAGTCCATCCTGACACCCAAGAAGGACTCCCGCATTATGTACCTTGGCACTCCTCAGACTACCTTTACCATTTACCGGCGTCTAGCGGAACGTAACTATCGTCCATTTGTCTGGCCTGCTCGCTATCCACACAAGGACAAACTTTCAAATTACGACGGTCTGCTAGCCCCACAGATCGTAGAAGACATCGAGATGGGGGCTGAGGAGTGGTCTCCTACAGACCCTGACCGTTTCCAATCGGATGACCTGTTGGAACGGGAAGCAGCCATGGGTCGTAGCAACTTCATGTTGCAGTTCATGCTGGATACCACTCTGAGTGACGCTGAGAAGTTCCCACTCAAATTTAGTGACCTTGTTGTCACCTCCGTCAACCCCAAACAAGCACCCGATGCTGTGGTGTGGTGCTCTGATCCACGAAATGTCCTCAAAGATCTTCCCACCGTAGGACTGCCTGGGGACTACTTCTATTCACCCATGCAACTTCAGGGTGACTGGAGTGACTACACCGAGACCATCTGCTCCGTAGACCCATCTGGTCGTGGTAGTGACGAAACCGCTGCAACCTATATCTCTCAAAAGAATGGCTTTCTCTACGTTCACGAAGTACGAGCGTATCGCGACGGTTATAGCGACAATACACTTCTTGACATCCTTCGTGGGTGTAAGCGGTACAATGTTACTAAACTCCTTATCGAAACCAACTTCGGTGACGGTATCGTCGCAGAACTGTTCAAAAAACACCTTCAACAAACCAAGCAACCCATAGACGTAGAAGAAGTCCGTGCCAATGTCCGCAAAGAAGACAGGATTATTGATGCTCTAGAACCTGTCATGAACCAACACCGGCTCATCGTTGATCGTGGGGTGGTGGAATGGGACTACAGCTCCAATAAAGACGCAGCCCCTGAAGAACGACTGCTGTACATGCTCTTCTACCAGATGAGTCGCATGTGCCGGGAGAAGGGTGCTGTCAAACACGATGACCGTCTGGACTCCCTAGCTCAGGGTGTCAAATACTTCACGGATGCCATGTCCATCAGTGCCTACGAGGCCGTTAAAGCCCGTAGACAAGAAGACTGGCAAGACTTGCTTGAGACATTCTTGGATGACCCTCAGAGCGCCACAGATCACCTTGTCTTTGGGATGAGTCTGGAGCAACGAAAAGCCGCTAGAGGGGGCAGTAAACGGGGAGGTGTTCCCACTTGGGTCTCAAAGTAAGACACAAGTCATATCAAGCTTTTTGCTCTAATCACGCACTATAACGGGGGAAGGGGGAGTCGTGTCTCACGTAGACGTGATCCCCAACTCCCCTCTATCAATGTCCCTGGGGATGGACATTCTGTGAGTACTGCACTCAAATGACACAAAAGACACAATTTACTGATGTCCTCAGCGAACGAAGTGAGCGGGTGAATGGACATCTCTAAATAACTACTACTACTTTCTTTTAGAGGAAAAGGAATCTAGATCATCTGAATGGCCTCTTGATTGGCCATCTGAATGATACAGGATTCATTTCTCTTATTAAAAATCCTAGTAACTACCACTTATTAACAAACCAACTAATGCACTCAGCAAAGCTTGTCCACATCACACCAGAAGCAGAGAACCTCATTAGCTACATGGCTAGGGTCTCTAACCCATCTAATCAATCAAACACTGAGACCAGTGCTAAGCTAATTAAATACCTTATTGATCATCAACATTGGTCCCCCTTTGAGATGGTCAACATGTGTGTAGAGATCAATACGACTAGAGCAATAGCAGCTCAGATCCTGAGGCATAGAAGCTTCTCCTTTCAGGAGTTCAGTCAACGGTATGCAGATGTAACCACTATTGGTACTCCAATCATTCCATCCCTTAGAAGGCAGGACTTCAAGAACCGTCAGAACAGCATTGATGATCTGGATACAACAAAGAAACAACAGTTCCTTCGTCGTATTCAACAACACTTTGCAGAAGCTGAAGATCTTTACCGTGAGATGGTGTCAGCAGGGGTAGCAAAGGAGTGTGCTAGGGATGTTCTTCCGTTGAGTGCTCCTTCTAGGTTGTACATGAATGGAACCATTAGGTCTTGGTTGCATTATTGTGATCTGAGGACAGCTAATGGTACTCAACGAGAACATGCAATTATTGCGGGACAAGTGCAGGATCTTCTTTATGAACACGTTCCTAATGTTTGTGAGGCGATGTGGAGCAAGGATTGAGGTTGAATGAGTTTAAAGCTCTTTATCAGGCATGGAAGACAAAGATTCCGAGCTGGCTAGCTAGCGAGCCATGGGTAGATCATCTTCTTCTTGGTTTACTTGTGTGGCTTGAGGAGAAGTTGATTTCCACACGTGTGGATAATGAGCTTGATACAGCGATAGAGGAGTATGAGAAGGTCGAGGAACCTTTGCCTGATTGTGTCACTCCCGTTTATACGGAGAAGCTCTCAGACACGTCTACAAGGCTCCCTGAGATGCGTCTAACTGCTCCTTGGTATACTGACATCAAAGAGTGAAAATAAGGCCCTTCTAGGTCATTCTGGAGGGGTCTTAGATTTATAACAAAAATTTCTTAAGTCAATACGCTAGGGCAGGGGCGCAGTTCTACCCCCATGGCCCCTCTTTGGCCTGGAATCGAGCGCGTTAGTTCTACAAACTAGCCGCAAATGGTCAAATAATGGTACGGATGAACTATTATTTCAGCCACAATCGCCGAGAACCATTGGTATGACTGGTGATACGAATACGTAGTGGTCAAGTGATCTGTTCGCCCATTAAGTTCTGTTACTGCACACTGCACAAGTGGAGCAAATATCGTCTAGTGTCAGGACACGCAGCACAGATCGACTTCTGCTCGCTGCCTCTCTCCACTACTGCAAGCATCATGGCCCTTACAGTCGCCAACACAGACACAGCCCTTAGCTTCTCTGAGGTCACACGTGACCCTTACGAGATCCGCAACACAGCAGCAAAGCTCGGTGACGAGCTAGGACACGAGAACACCTACCTAGAACTGATCCGTTTCCTTCCTACTGCTGTGACCTCTGAATTTATTGATCATCTACGCCAAGTGGCTGACATCGAAGACCTGATCTGATGGCAAATAATCACATGGACGCACACCACCAACACACCAACACCATGAACACCAAACACAAACACCACCGCAAGCCTGGCCTGTATCTCTGGCTTGAAACTGGCGCCTTCTTCTTCTTCTCAGTGGGCCTATGTTCTCTCACTTTCTTAGGTGCTGCTGGTGTTGATCCTTTTGTCAAGCATCCTCCACAAGTGCAAACAGCTAAGCATTGATCCTATTCCTACCACTCCCTGCCCTTCTTCTCCTTCTTTGTTCTTTGCATGTTTTACACCGTGACAAAAGCACAAGCACTCACCGAGTTTAGAGAATGCGTGGGTCGTTCATACGATCATGATCGCATTATGAAAAGGGAAGCATGGAATAACTTTATCGACACACTGCACCGTGATGGTCTCATCACTGACAAGCAAGTCAACAATTGGAGCAATCCCTTCTAATGAACCATCCCTATTTGTTCCCTGATGAAGCTCCCTGGACAGAGGATTATCAGGAACTAAGAGAGATCCGCGCACACAAACGTGCAGAGGATGATCTACCTGATGATGAGGATCTCTACTTCTGGCGTGTTGTTTTTAGCTAAGTCCCTCCACAACTGCAAAGACTAACCATGGCACACTGGTATCACCTGACTAAGAAGTCAAGCAACGCTAAGACTGGCCCGATTGCAGTATCAACAACGTCACGTGATAGTTGCTCACCATCCTGCCCGTTATTTGGTAACGGCTGCTATGCTGAAACAGGGCCGCTTAAGTTACACTGGGAAAAAGTCTCTGATGGTCCCTGGGCTGAGAAGCCACGTGGGAACGACATCGAGACCTTTATTCGCGAGCTTAAGTCTCTGCCTGAGAGAACATGTTTCCGTCACAATCAAGCTGGCGACTTACCGCACTTCAATGGTTCAATCAATGCCCACGCTTTAGGCTTGATTGCTAACGCTTGTTCGGATCGTAAGTTAATCGCGTGGACCTACACTCACCACGACACTGAACACTACGGAAACCGAGAACTTATCAAGAACGCTCCATCAATGGGAATGACTGTTAATGCTTCAGCACACAGTCAGTCACACGCCGCAGAGTTGCACAAGCAAGGTATACCTAGCGTCTGTATTGTTCCCAAGAATGAGTCACGCAAGACGTGGGAATATGACGGCGTTAAGTTCTTGGTATGTCCCGCGCAGTGGAGTGACAAGAACTGTGCAGAATGTAAGTTATGTTCTGTTGCTGATCGTAAGTGTGTCGTTGCATTCAAAGCACACGGAACACAAGCTAAGAAAGTAGAGGCTACCATCGCATGATGCTAGGATCACCCTACAACTAAAGACAGCAGCTCACCGGCTCACGCGGTAGCAGCCAGGCTGATGGCCCTGGGGGAACCTCCCCTGGGGCCTTTTGTTGTGCCCATTGACAGCCAGTACACATGTACCGGGCGGGAGGGACGTTACGACATCACAGGGACGCACCCAGGTTATGGCCTACAACCAGTACAAGCGCACTACCACCCAACGACTCACAGTGGTGTTGAGCGGGGTGGTTTTTCAGCGTGTGGAGGAGCAGTCACAGAAGGAGGGACGCAGCATGTCCAACCTTGTGGCGTACCTAGTGGAGCGTGCTCTGTGTGACGACTGCCGAACTGGCCGGTAAGTGTTGCACCAGTGGAGAGACGCGGCATCATTGATGCATCAGGGACGCGAGCCTCTGATACCAATGCCGGAGCAGCCCTCACCACGGCTACATAGGAAGCTCAGGTCCACCGCTGTTGAGAGTGGATCCTCGCCCAAGGGGAGTTGTGGCGCGTGAAGTAACGCCCCTCTCTTTTTTCTTCCACGACAGTAAAAAGCTGTCGTTCACACAAGGACTCAACTCCTTGCCTGAACCGCTACAACAACGCCTCAGCCGTCAATTCTGCATGCTCAATGCGTGCCTGGTTGACTGCGAGGGCGATCTGGAATCGATCCAGGAACTAGAACGATGCTTTACGCTTCCATCTTATGGCCAAGAAAGATCCATTTCCCAACGAATGGGAGGAGGTGAACAACCTAAACGACGACGACATCGAAACAGCAACCGTTGAGGAAGTAATGGAAGAAGTCATGGCTTGGCATCTTCCTGAACCTTACTGTGCCGTTGTTCGTGTCTATGACCGCAAGCAGAATAAGCTGAAAGAGTATGCGTACAAGTTGGAGTCAAAAGCTCACAACCGCATACGAGATCACGCTTTATCTGATGATGAGGTCACGATCCTGACTAACTCCATTATCGGAACGATTAACTACCTTCCCGAATGATGTTGACCCTTGATCAACTCGATCCTGAAGACGATCTTGAGGATCTCACGCTGTACCCATCGCTTTATGCATATAGTGCATTTTGTGAGAGGTACGACGAAACCCCTATTGACTCGCTAGTACGGCTGTTCTACCTTGATCCGGTGAACGAGGCAGCATGACCCTGGCCTATTTTCCATTGATCGGATTTTATTGTGGTTGGCAGCGGCATTTTCATGCAAGAAAGCTGCATTTTTCCTGCACAAGATCCTCCATTAGTGCAGCATACCGTCAGTTTGAGCTAATTTGGGAGTGGTCTGATCCCGACGAAAGTGGTCCTCAAACAGGTTGTTGATGAAGACTTGTTACCTCTTTTAGAGGTGATGGCTGAGTTTCGGGCTCTTAGAAAGAGCCTACCGGCTCAAGCCGTTGCAGCATTTCTCTACATCGCAATCCACGAACGTGTGCTGCAAACTGATCTTGAGAAAGATCTTAAGATGAGTTCAGCTAGCGCAAGTCGCAATACAGACATGCTTTCTGATTGGGATAGGTTCGGAAAACCCGGCCCTAACTTAATCAAAAAGGAGCCAGACCCATTGATGGGTAATCGAATAATCCTGTCAATGACACCGCGTGGTGAACGCTTCGGCCTCACAATCAAGAGGATTCTCTATGGCACCTAGTCGCACATTTGGTGAGTGTGCAGAGTACACGTTCAAGACTCGTGATTCATGGGTACGTGAACGTCAGGGTCTTGAAGAGCACAAACGGATTATGCTCCTACCTAAAGCAGAGCGTCCCAAGCATCGGCCAAAGGTCCAGCGTTTTAGGACGGTGCAAGTTAACCACGTCATTAACATGCGTGGTGCTAGCTACCCAATCATGCGATTGGATCAGGCTGCTGTCACTCAACTTATCTTTGAGTTAGAGGACGAGAACGGTTGGACTTCCAAAGAAACTTGTAACAAAGTCATTGATACAATCCGCACGATTGTTAATCATTGCAAGAAGCACAAGTTCATTGACGAAGTACCGTTTGACTACCTTGAAACTTTTGCTGGATCTGAGGCCAGGTTTACTTGGTTCTCAATGACGCAAATGGAGCAGTTGTATGAAACCTCATGCAACGTCTTTGGCTATCCAGCATTGGGGGAGATCTTCCTGACGTTGGGGCTCACTGGCATGCGTCTGGGTGAGCTTCAGAAGCTGCGTGTGATGGATGTCGACATTCCTAACCTACGCATCCACGTAGGTGGGCGTGATGGTTTCGTCACCAAAGCCAAGAACTGGCGTGTCATTCCCATTCAAGATCGGATCCTTCCGTTCATGATTGAAAGGACACATGATCAGCCACCCAAGAAGCACATCTTTGCCGATGATTTCGGTTCTGTTGATTCGCTGAGACGGTCTTTCAATAAGATTCGCAACTATGTCGGAATTGACGAGAAACACGTCATTCATTCGTTACGACATAGCTATGCAACGTTTCTTAATGAGTCGGGTGTACCGCCATTGACCATCAAAGACTTGATGGGACACAAGCGGATCGAGACCACACTCCGTTATTGCAAGATCTCGGATGTGGCCCGTAACCATGCTCAGGAGGCCCTGAACCAGCAGCTCAACCGAGCTACCCAACCCGTACCCGAGCCGACTCAACCGTCCTATGACCAGCTCCTGAATCAGGTTAATGCTTTGCAACAATTGCTGGCCCAGATGCCACAACTAGCTGCAATGACTCGTATCTAACCGCACCTACCGGTGCTGTGATACGCTCTTTTCATCGGGTTCGGAGCGCCATCTCGGCGAGTCCCAAACCGAGAATCTCAGGGTCTGGCGACTCGATTTTTCCTTGAAATCGACTGCGGCAGTTGACCTTGTGCCACTTGCGGATGTGGCGGAATTGGTAGACGCGCTAGTTTCAGGTTCGCGTTTCTCAGCACTGCATTAGTGAGTCAAGGCGGGGCTAGTTCCCGTCTTTTCTTTTGTCTAGGTCGCTCCACTAGTGGATAGCACTTTTTACCGGTACTAACTGCACACATTTCTTGAGACAAGCATGGTTTCACCTGCTCTCACGGAGCAACAAATCGAACTGGAGAAGCGAGCCATTGCCTACGGGCGGGAGCGGCTTCTCGATCAGACACGCAAGCTGGAGGAGCGCTCCTACGGGTCGGCAACGATCTATGGGTCCGCGAGTATCCAGGCAGCCGTTGGAGAAGTCTCACGGGTCATAGAGGACACGCTGAGCCGCATCCACAAGGGGAAAAACGGAGCTGACTTCGCCACGATCCACCAGTACCTCGCTGAGATCGAGCCAGAGGCAGCAGCAGCCATCGCGTTGAAGCTGACCTTTGACAAGGTGTTCAGCCCTAAGGATCGGGCCAATGAGATCGCCAACGTGATCACTGCCATTGGCCAGGCCCTGGAGCAGGAATGTCAGCTTCGTTGGTACGAGTCACAGGACAAAGACCTGTACGACCGCATCAAGCGGCAGTACTGGCACAGCGCCTGTGGCACCCAACAGAAGGCCACCGTGACTCGCACGATGATGAATCGACACGATCATCATTGGACGCCATGGGGGACCGTCGTCAGGGCAAAGCTCGGTGGCTGGTTGCTGGATTGTGTGATGAAAGCGACTGGTTGGTTTGACCGGATCACCGTCAACAGGCACAACGGAACACCAACGCTGATCGTCCCAAGCCTTCTTTTTGCCATGCAAAAGGAGGAGCTGATGAAGGATGCGTTGATGTTTGCTCCAATGGCGTGGCCCATGTTGGTCCCACCACGAGATTGGAGTCCCATCAAGGCTGGTGGCTACCTCCTCAACGAGGTTATGCACGGGCATGAGATGGTCCGACGTGGTGATCACGCACTAATACAGGGGAACACACCACTCCTGTTTTTGAACAAGCTTCAGAAGGTTGCCTACACGCTCAACGAATTCATCGTCGACGTGGCTGAGACCTTGATGGAGCGTCAGTACAAGGTCGGTAAGTTTTTACCGATCATTGAGGTCCCCCTCCCCAACAAACCGTTCGACATCGCGGAGAACGAAGAGGCCAGGCACGAGTACAGACGGCAAGCAGCAGAGGCCATGAACCACAACGCTGCGTCATTCAAACGGTCTTGCCGTACACGAATGACCATGGAGACCGTCAAGATCTTCAAAGGAAGAGACAAATTCTGGCTGCCGTGGTCCTTTGACTATCGAGGTCGAACGTATCCGATCCCAGCCTTTCTCACCCCACAAGACACTGACTTCGGTAAGTCTCTACTGAAGTTTGCTGAACCGTCGTTCATGACGGACGAAGCAGAAGCTTGGTTGGCATTCCAAGTAGCAACTTGCTACGGGAATGGGTTGGACAAAGCCACGATGCAAGAACGTCAGGACTGGGTTCGTCAGAATCAAAGCCTGATTTCTCGTGTGGCCAATGCTCCACTTGTGGAGATAGCTGAATGGGAGGCAGCAGATGAGCCGTGGCAGTTCCTCGCTGCATGTGAGGAGTACAACGCTTGTGTAATTGAATGCACAAGAAGTTGGACAAATCTGCCGGTTGCTATTGACGCTACGTGCTCAGGACTGCAGATCCTGGCTGGTATGGCGAGAGATCAATCAACTGCAAAGTTGGTGAATGTCTTTCCGTCAGATACACCACAGGATGCTTACAAAGTTGTGGCTGAGGTTGCAAAACCAAAATTGCCAGATCACCTAGCTGCTCTCCTTGATCGGAAGGTCACAAAGAGAACAGTGATGACAATTCCATACAACGCAACCAAGCACTCTAATCGGGCTTACATCCGTGAAGCTCTCAAAGAAAAGGGTGCTGAGTTCACACCAGAAGAACTCACTCTGATTGTTAATGCAGTCAGAGAAGCAATGTATGAGGTTGTCCCAGGTCCAATGCGTGTTATGGATTGGATCAAACAAGAAGTTGGCGCAGCGTTCAAACGCGGCGTAGATCACCTTATTTGGGAGACACCGTCTGGCTTCATTGTGAAGCAGAATAGACGTAAGTTCAAAACAAAACGAGTAGAGCTAAAAATTTTAGGACGATGTGACATCAATTTAAATATCGCTCCTAAAGGACCAGATATTGCTGGTCACAAGTCTAGTACAGCTCCCAATCTTATTCACTCTTTGGATGCTTCGATCTTGCATCAAGCATTCCTGAAGTTCAATGCACCGTTCACGGTGATCCACGATTCGGTGCTTTGTCGAGCAACTGACATGGGCACATTGAATCGCGTAGTCAGGGAAACCTACTGCGAAATCTTTTCATCCAGCAATCCACTTCTGGATTTTGCTGAAGCCATCGGAGCAGAGACAGAGCCACCAATCATTGGTGATCTCGATCTTGATTCCGTCCTTGAGTCCACCTATTTCTTCTGTTAATGGCCCCCAAAACTATCGTCACTGAAAAGCCTGTTGTCCTTGAAGGTTATCAGGCTGTGATGAAGCCCAGCAAGTTTGGTTACTCTCTTGCTACTGTCTTTACTGATGATCTGATTGAACAACTGGAAGCAGACCGCACTGAGGTTCTCAAGTGGTGTGAATCCAAGTTGAAGAACCCGAAGCGTGCAACGCTGAAGCCTGAACCATGGGAAGAGGTTTCCGATGGTAAGTACAAAGTCAAGTTCTCTTGGAATGAGGAGAACTGCCCCACAATTGTCGATAGTGAGGGCACGGTCATCAACAACTCAGCACTTCCCGTTTATAGCGGAAGTACTGTGAAGCTGGCATTCTTCCAGAAACCCTACATCCTCAAAGATGGTGTCACCTATGGCACCAGTCTTAAGCTAAAAGGCATTCAGATCATCAGCCTTTCCAGCAGTGCTGGTGTTGATACTGGTGACATGGATGCTGAAGACGTTGCTGAACTCTTTGGCAAAACCAAAGGATTCAAGGCTGAGGATCCGAACGTGACCCCGGCTCCTGCAACTGAAACCGACATCGATTTCTGATTCTGATGGCTTTCCGTTCTGGGTTGGAGGAGAAGGTCGCTGATCTTCTCACCAACCTGGGCGTGAAGTACGAGTATGAATCAACTAAGGTTGCCTACCAGATTCTTCACAACTACTGCCCCGACTTCCTCCTACCGAATGGTATTTACCTTGAGGTGAAAGGTCATCTGACCGAAGAGGATCGTCGAAAGATGAAGGCGGTAAAGGATCAGAATCCTGACCTTGACATTCGCTTTGTATTTCAATCGCCCTATAACAAGATCTACAAAGGATCAAAAACTACGTACGCCAAATGGGCCGAGAAACACGGCTTCCAATGGTGTGTGTTCCACAGTATCCCTATCGAATGGCTGATGTAGAGCTGATCAAAGACCTAGCTACCAATCTAATCATGGCCCTTGACAAGCATTCCTCACCGAATGACATTGTTGAGGGCTTTGAAGATGCATTGGATAGTTACGAAGAATTGATCCAACGTTTCCACACTCAACAATGACCGAACCTCAAACGGCCATCACTCACTACTTTTCTGATGTCCTTTGCGATGCAGAAGAGTACATCAAGAAGGGTGAACTGACACCTGATGAAGTTGTCACTTGTTTCGCTGATGCATTGACCGAATGGCATTCGTACTTCCAGAACTGTGCTGACATTTACGAAAAGCTGATCAATGCTGTTATCTCCCGATACAGAAACAAGTAACTTTGTTGCACATGAACCTTGTCCTAGTTGTGGTAGTCGAGACAATCTTGCTCGTTACGACGACGGCCATAGCTGGTGCTTTG